>Ga0210406_10000334_pt1 | contig 67456 bp, 50 predicted proteins | sample IncBWC30MmetaG_FD_155454 | JGI IMG/M metagenome (GOLD analysis project Ga0210406, IMG submission 155454) | Forest soil microbial communities from Barre Woods Harvard Forest LTER site, Petersham, Massachusetts, United States - Inc-BW-C-30-M | ecosystem: Environmental > Terrestrial > Soil >...
AGTTGATGTAATAGCGCCAGCGTATCCATCCGTAAGTGTGCTTGACCCTGTCCACCGGATTCACGTCGGTATCCACCCCATACTCAAAGATCTCACGAAACTTACAGGAGTTGACGTTCCACCCAGCGGTGCAGCTGTAGGTATATTGCAGCGGCAAAGTTGTGACGGAGAACGGTTTCGGTGGGAACGCGCGATGGTCGGTAATGCCGATGGTACCTGGAGCCGTCAGCTCCATCAAAGAATAGTTGAGATTCTGCGCCGAACTTTGCAGTTCCTGCCCTACATAGGTGTAGTAGTTCGTATTGACGGGCAGGGCAGAAGGCGGGGGATTCCAGAACGCACTGTTGCTTCCTCCCGGGGTCGCGCACCGGGGCGCCCAACGCATCGAGAGGTCGGCGGCGTGGTTCTGACTGCCGTTGTTGAATTTTCTGCAGCTCCTCGGATCGTTCCAGTGGTTGACACCCTTCCAGGTATCCAGTTCTGTGACCCATTGGTAGATATAGTTTGAATCGTAAAGATTGATGTCCCAAGGGTTACCTTGAGGATTTTTCACGTAATACACCTTGGACTGACTCTCATCCCATCTGGTGTACACGTACGACGAGGGCAGACCGTTGGTGAAACCTTCCATGTGGTAACTGGAGGCCAGTCCCGGGTCCATCATCATGACACTTAAGACATCCCAGGCGCCCTTCCGCCATGCGGGACAAGAGATGGTGGACTGAGCCTGACCGAAAGCATTCCCTGGCACACCCGCTGCCAGCGCCAGCAGCCCGCAGAGAACCGCGAGTCTGCACCTTCCGCTTAGAGAGCCAGCTCGCTTACTTTTCCGAAGGCCAGCGAAGTTCTCAGACACGAAGAGCGCAAAAAAGTCCCGCGGGGGCTTCATCGTTGAATCTCCTGAGCTTTGGTTTTGGAGAACTTTCTGTCAACACTATAATTCGGAGAATGTCAATAGGGTAGATTACGGAGGGTGGTGCACGTCAGCCAGGAGGGCTTTCGAAAATAGGGGCGGATTTTCTCTTTTTCTCCTGCCGTATTGCCCATGCGCGCCGAAGAAGTCGCCGATCGCGCGGTAAGCAAGCCGACGGCTCGGCGAAAACGCGCGAAGCCAAGCTGGTCACCATCTGGACGGCAGAATCGTGCGATGAGGAAGGCAAACCGGTGCGCGATCCGGGATCGATCACCTATTCGGCCGCGGTCGAAAGCGCGTCCGCGCTGGACACCAGCCCGGACCTATCGGACTTCGCGACGCGCGTATTCCGCGAAGCGACGCGTCGTGGTTTCAGCGAAGCGGCCCGCCCGGTGATCTTGGGCGATGGTTCCGCTTGGATCTGGAACACGGCTGGGGAACTATTCCCGCAAGCCACACAGATTCTCGACCGCTTTCGGCCGGGTTGCTCGGGACAAAGTTCGCGGCATAGAATCGCAAGCGGTGCTGCTCATCTGCCGCTTAAGGAGAGTTCCCTCATGCGTTGTTTCCGGTTCCTTCTGGCCTTCCTGCTAATCCTGACTGCAGCCGGTTTCTCGCAGACTGCCGATTCTGGCAAGCCTGGCCCGGGCTTCAACCTCGACACCATTGATAAGACGATCGACCCGTGCGTGGATTTTTATCAGTACGCCTGCGGCAACTGGATCAAGAATTCGGAAATTCCTCCCGATCAGTCGCAGTGGGTGAGCTTCGTGGAGTTGCATGAACGGAATCTTGATATTGAGCACGGCATTCTGGAGAAGGCTGCTGCGGGCGGACCTAGCCGCAATGCCATCGATCAGAAGATTGGCGACCTTTATGGATCGTGCATGGACGAGAAGGCCGTGGACGGCAAAGGAATTGCGGCAGTAAGGCCGGAGTTGGATCGGGTGGCGGCGGTGAAAGACAAAGGCGCGCTGATCGACGAAATTGCGCATATTCATCTCACGGGCTCGAGTCCGCTGTTTAATTTCTATTCGTCGTCGGACATGCACAATGCGGATCAGGTGATCGCCTACATTGATCAAGGAGGGCTGACTCTTCCCGATCGCGATTACTACATCAAAGAAGATAATCCGAAGATGAAGGAGATGCGGCAGCACCTGGTGGACTATGCCACCCAGTTGTTCACGCTGGCCGGGCAGACGCCGCAGCAGGCGGGCGAATCGGCGCACACGGTGCTTCGCATTGAGACCGCTCTGGCCCAGGCCGCGATGGACCGCACGGAACGCCGCAAGCCGGAGAATCGCGATCACAAGATGAGTCGCGACCAGGCGGTAGCGCTCGGTCCCGACTTTTATCTCAACCGGTACTTCGCTGCCGTAGGGGCTCCAGCTTTCGCCCAGCTCAATGTTACGAATCCAGAGTTCTTCAAGAAAGTGAATGGAGCGATTGATTCGGAACCGCTCGATTCTCTGAAGACTTATGTGAGCTGGCATGTGCTCAACGCGGCGGCCCCGTGGCTGTCGCAGCCGTTCGTGGATGCGAATTTTAAATACCAACAGGCTCTCACTGGACAAAAGGTGATTCAGGCGCGCTGGAAGCGGTGCGTGAACCTGACCGATCGGGAATTGGGCGAGGCCCTGGGGCAGCGATATGCCGACGCGACGTTTGGCCCCGAAGCCAAGGCGCGCATGCTGAAAATGGTGGACGCACTGGAGAAGTCGTTGGCGGAAGATATTCACGACCTTTCCTGGATGAGCCAGGACACCCGGAAGCAGGCGAAGGTGAAGCTGGATGCGATTCGGAACAAGATTGGCTATCCCGAGGTGTGGCGGGATTACAGTTCGGTCGTAATCAAGTCGAACGATTTGCTCGGCAACGTAGAGCGCGCGAATGAATTCGAGTCCAAGCGGGATATCGCGAAGATCGATAAGCCGCTGGACCGTAAAGAATGGGGTATGACACCGCCCACGGTGAATGCCTATTACAGTCCGTCGTATAACGAGATTGTGTTTCCCGCGGGAATTTTGCAGCCGCCGTTCTTTGATCCAAAAATGGACGATGCGGTGAACTTCGGCGGGATTGGACTGGTGATCGGGCACGAACTGACGCACGGCTTCGACGACCAGGGGCGCAAGTTCGATCCCCAGGGAAACCTTCATGACTGGTGGACTGCAGAAGATGGAAAGGAATTCGAGAAGCGCGTGAGTTGTGTGGCCGACGAGTACTCGAACTTCGTCGCCGTGGATGACATCAAGCTGAACGGCAGACTTACCTTAGGCGAGAATACGGCTGACAACGGTGGGGCACGCGTAGCGCTGGCGGCGCTTGAGCGCATGATCGCCGACGACAAGACCGGCAAAGAAGGACAAAAAATTGATGGTTACACGCCAGAGCAGCGATTCTTTTTAGGGTTCGGGCGGGTGTGGTGCGAGAAGCGGCGTCCGGAAGTGGCACGCATGCGGGCGGTGACTGATCCTCACTCGCCGGGGAAGTATCGCGTGGACGGCGTGGTCGAGAATATGCCGGAGTTCAAGAAGGCGTGGGGCTGCAAAGCAGGGCAGCCGATGGTGGCGGAGAATGCCTGCCATGTGTGGTGAACTCCACAAGTCTTGTTCATTCGTTGACCATTCGAACGTTGACCATTCGAATGAATCTGCAACTTAGGGCACTCCAGCACGCACTTCCTCAAAGAAGCATCAGGAGGAACCTCAATTCCACAAGGCTTCCCGGCAAGTTGTATTTGTTGGGGACGGCGTCCCTGATCCGCTCGATCCTCGATCCCGATCGTGATGTCGCTCTCCCCACACCGGGCGCAGTGATGGCAAATCGGCGCGAAGGACGGGAAGGTTGTAAAAGCACATGTGCGGGAATAGTGGGCTATTTCGCGAGCGTAGAGTCAAAATCCCCGCCCTGTCTCTCCGAAAACGGAGAGACCAGGACGGGACATTTTTGCCTGTTTAGATTTAGAGCTCTGGCGTGGGGAGAGCAACGGTCGCTCCCGTTGAACGGCAGATGTCGATCAGCTGCGCGACACGTGCGAATGGCATTTGTCCGTCCACCTTCACCACAATCGCCTTTTCATCACCTTTCTGGAAGTGCTGCTTCAAGGTGGTTTGCAGGGCAGACCAGGAGATCGGATCGTTGTTGATCTTCAGTGAGGGAGGCTGCAGCCCGGAATCGTGCAGTTCGACGACCGTGGCCACCGCTCCAGCCGGGGCCGGAGAACCAATCCGCACCTCCAAGCCCTTGGGCGGCACGAGCGTTCCCGGGCTCGACGCCTCCCGCTGACTCGTCAGCAGCACGGCATTCTGGAAAAAGTCGACACTTGCGGCTTCCAGCACTTTCTCTACCTGCGCAAAAGGCACGCGAGCGTCGGCTTTGATATAGAGCTGGGCAGCGCGGTCGCGAGGGCGGCTCTTCATCTCGTCTGCCAAACTCGCTGCCGTGACTGGATCGGTTCCGAAGTACATGCTGCCGTCCGCTGACACGGTGATAATCCACGCTTCCCCGTCGTCTGCTTCAGGCACAGGTACTGCGTTACTGGTTTGCGGCATCTGCACGCTGATGCCTTTTTGCAGTGCCGGAGATTGTGCATGCGAGACCGGCGTGAGGTTTGTTGCGAACGTAAATGCGACTAGACACACTTCGAGTATGCGATTCATACGTTGTGCTCCTTTCGACCTATTTAGTTTGAATTGTTAGGGTTTCGCTCCGCCCAGGGAGGCGGTTGCCAGGGCTCCGCCGAGGCCCATCGTTTCTACCGCGGACGAAGGCACGATCACCATCGAACCCTTTTCCTTAATGGCCTCGTAGAGCATGTTCATGGCGCGCAGATGCAAGGCCACGGGGTTTTTCTCGTAAGCAGCAGCGGCTTGCACGAAGCTATCGGCGATTTCCGTTTCTGCCTGCCCCAGAATGATTCGGGCCTGGCGCTCGCGCTCGGCCTGCGCCTGGCGCGACATGGCGTCTTCTAAACCTTGCGGGATTTTCACGTCGCGGATCTCGACCGATTGCACGGTGATGCCCCAGGGATTCGTCTTTTCGTCGAGGATGCGCTGCAACTCGCGGCCCAGGGTTTCGCGCTCGGTGATCATCTGCGCCAGTTCGTGGCGGCCGATCGATTCGCGCAGCGCGGTTTGCGCGCTCAGGGTGATCGCTTCGATGAAGTCCTCGACTTCGAGAATGGACTTCTCGGCGTTCCATACCATCCAGAAGACGATGGCGTCGACGTTCACCGGAACGGTGTCGCGCGTGAGCGTGGATTCGGCAGAGACGCTGGCGACGCGGACGCGCTGGTCCACGTAAGGGCTGAGAGTTTCAATGATCGGAATAATGTGGCACAAGCCGGGACCGCGCAGGCCGACGTACCGGCCCACCCGCAGGACGGCGACCTTTTCCCACTGGCGCACCACCTTGATGGCAAACAAAAAGTAAACGCCGACCAGGGCTCCGAAGATGGCCGGCGCGGGGTGGTGAGCTGCCTGCGAAACCGCCAGGCCAATCACGATGCTAATGACGAACAGCAAGAGGGCGATGCCACTGACTTCGTTCATTCGGATTTTCGCCATGACGTCTATCTCCTTTGTGTGGGGCGGGCCTGTGCCGGACCCGGCAGCAAGTCGCGCAGACGATCGATCAGATCCTCGAGACTGAATCCGGCGGCGCCGGCGCGGGCTGCGAATTCTCCGGCCATCTGGCCGAGTTGACGTTCGCGCTCCGCGGAATTCTTCTCCAGCTTCTTTTTCGTAATGAACGTACCCGTGCCCTGATGGGTTTCGAGCAGGCCGCCAAATTCCAATTCGCGATAGGCCCGCATCACGGTATTGGGATTGATGGCGAGATCGACGGCGAGCTGGCGCACCGTGGGCAGCTGATCTCCCGCGATCAGCGAACCCGAAGCGATCCCGCTGCGCACCTGGTCGATCAGCTGGCGGTAGACGGGCATGCCGCTGTGCAGGTCGATCGCGAACCGGAGCGGGTTGCCGTTCCTTCCCATGCGTATCAGTGTACTACATAACTAGTACATTAAGTCAATAGATATTTTGCGGATTGATGGGAGCTTGAGCTCGGGCCCTGAACAGCTGCGAAACCTGACGCCGATTCGATCCGCAGTTGACGGCCGGGACAAAAGGCCAAGACAAAAGGCCAAGACAAAAAAGAGAGAGAGCGCGCCAGCTAAGCTGCGTCCGGCGGGGCTAACGCACAATATCAGGCAGGGGATCAGTTTGCGCAGAGAAGACATCGGTCGAGGCGCCGGTAGCAACCGGGCTCAGCAGCGGCCAACCTTTGCGCAGCACGTAATCGAGCCATACGCCGGCGGCCTGCGAGGTCAGGATGGCCGCCAGTACCAGTGTCGTGTAGAACTCCGCGCTGATGATGCCAGCATCGAATGCCACGCTTGCCAGTACGATGCCCGGTCCACCACGTGCGTTCGTCGTAATGGCAAGATTGAGCAAATCCAACCCGCGGAACCCGGCCAATCGCCCGGCCAGGGACACGGAAACAATCTTGACCCCGCAGCTCCCGACCAGGAATGCCGCCACCATCCACAAGGAAAAGCCGCGGATAAGATCGAGCTTCAATCCTACTAACGCGAAGTAGACGGGAATAAAGAATGCGAACGACACCTTCCCGATGGCGTCGAGGGCTTCGGCAAACAGCTTGCGCTTCTTATGAACCACGGCGAACCCAGCGAGAAAGGCTGCAAATACCAGGCTGACGCCGAGCGCTCCTGCCACCACGCAGTATGCAAGCAGGACCGCGAGGGCGTAGGCTAACGGCGAGTGTTTTGCGAAAACGTTGAATCGTGACTTATTCATTCGCTTCACGATTCGGGGGGCGATGGTCAGCCCCAATCCAAAAAACCCGACCGTGGTGATCAGGTGATACGACATCTGCCGCGGGTTGAGCGCGGTATTCCCAGCCATCGCGGTCGCCAATGCCAGGGCAAGCCAGAGTACGACGTCTTCCAGTACCGCTACCCCGAGGATGAGGCGAGCGAAGCGAGTATGAAGGATCTGTAAGTCGGCGAAAATCTTCGAGACCACCGGAACCGAAGTCACCGCGACGCCCACGGCCAGAATGATGATGAGCGAGATACGGTTGCCGTTAGGACCGGCCAGCGAGGGGCGAATCAGCCACGGCCCCAGCATCAATCCAAGGACAAAAGGGATGCCGGTTCCCACGATGACCAGCCAACCCACTTCGCGGCGCTCTTCGCGGCTGAACAGGTGTCGCGTTTCCGCTCCGGACAGAAACATCAGCAACAGCAGGCCGAGCCAGTACACAAAGTTCAAAATGCTTTGCTGATGCTTGGTGGCCTCGACGAAAGTGGTTGCGAACGCGAACCGGCCGAGGATGGCCGGGCCGAGCACAATCCCAGCCAGGATTTCACCGACAACCCTGGGCTGCCGCAGCCGTACAAAAAGATAGCCCAGCACCTGGGCCAGCCCGACCAGAAGCAAGAGCACGAAAAGAATCGACGTCAGATCCGAGTTCGACACCTATGGCTAAGCTCCGGGAACTTAGGATGCGGTGAGCGGCGCAGAGGTTTGGAACTAGGTTACTTCGCGCTCTTAAAGCCTTTGCGCCGCTGTTCGCTGTACCGGCGCAGGGCATCAAGGATGATGGGATACGCCTCCGCCGGCGGGCGTATCTCATCGACCTCAACCGCCTTGCCTTCGAGCTGCTTGTAATCCTGAAAAAACCGGCGCAGCATCAGCAGACGGTGGGGCGGCATTTCCGAGGCTTCGCGGTAGGAGTTGAACTCGGGATCCTCCGTCGCCACGGCAATGATTTTGTGATCCTGCTTGCCCGCGTCGATCATGGTCATCAGGCCGATGGTGCGGGCGTGAATGATGGTGAGCGGAACGACAGTCTCCTGGCAGAGAACCAGCACATCGAGCGGGTCGTCGTCTTCGGCGAGCGTCTGCGGGATGAACCCGTAGTTTGCCGGATAGTAGACGGCCGAATAGAGAATGCGGTCAAGGCGGATCAGCCCGCTCGACTTGTCCAGTTCGTATTTCACGCTAGAGCCAAAAGGGATCTCGATGACGCAATCGAACTCGTGAGGAAGTTTGTCGCCGGGAGTTACATCATGCCAAGGATGGATCATAGGGGAACTAATTTTCGAATTGGTTACATTCTAGCGGACGCGGCCCGAGTTTGGTTTTGACGTTCACCGGTTAAGAGCCTCAAGGACTTCGACCGCGACGAGCGCCAAGGACTCGCGACGTTTTCCCAGAAATGCGGGTTGATCCATTATCGATGGCTGTCGATTTCTGCCTCAATCTTGATTCTGACGTCGGCGACGCGTAATCTTATTGGAGACGTCTCCACTGGGACCTAAGGTATGTCGAGCCAAGCCAAGATTTATCTCAAATTCGGAGGAGCGACGGCGGTGATTCTGCTGCTGCTCGGCTACTTGGCCTATACCGGCGTCGAGGACAGCAAGAGTTACTACGTCACCATCAAAGAGTTGCGCCAGATGGGCGACGGTGCTTACTCGAAGCGGTTGCGGGTTGCGGGGAACGTTCAGCCGGGTTCGATCAAGCGTACGGGGACGCACGTACAGTTCGTGCTGATGGAACAGGATCAGGCTCTCCGGGTGGACTATACCGGTACCGAAGCGCCCCCCGATACCTTCAAAGACGATTCTCAGGCGCTGGCGGACGGGCGATTTGATCGCGATGGCGTGTTTCATGCCAAGCAATTGCAGGCCAAGTGCGCGTCGAAGTACGCCCCGCAGCAGGGCGCGCCGGCGGCTACGCCGGCGGCCGAACCGGCCAAAAGTATGACCCAGGTCGAACCCGTGGGCCCCGCCGGCATGTCGAACTGAAACCCTGATCGTCGTGATCCGGCCTTTAGCTCAATCTCAATCTCAATCTCACCATCACTAGCGGCAAAGTTTAATCGGTCTGGGCGAAGCAAAATCGCGCCCACTCCTGCCGCCCGCGAGTGCGCCCTGCATGGATTGTTAGCCTCCGGTAGACTCGTGGCGGAGTGAAATCATCGTCGCGGGAAGCCTGTGACCAATCCTGCAATTCCTATCATTACCGTCCACAATGTCATCAAGCAGTTCGGACGCTTTGCCGCGCTGCGGGGGGTGACGGCAGAGTTTGATGGCGGCCGCTTCCACGCAATTCTCGGCGAGAACGGAGCCGGGAAGACCACGTTGTTGCGGGCTCTGGCTGGGCTGGCCGAACCCACGCGGGGGGAAATTTCGATGCTGGGAAAGTGTCCTCGGGAAGCTTGCCGCGAGATTGGATATATGGCGCATCCGTCGCTGCTCTATGACGAGATGAGCGGGATGGAGAACCTGCGCTACTTTGCGCGGCTCTACGGCATCGCCGGCGATGGCCGCTGCCAAGCAGTGATTCGCGCCGTGGGACTCGATCCCGAGCTGACGCGCGCCGTCGGGCAGTATTCGCAGGGAATGCGGCAGCGCATGTCTTTGGCGCGGGCGATCCTGCACGATCCCCGGGTGCTGTTGCTGGACGAGCCGTTTTCCAACGTCGACCTTCATTCGGCGGGTGGGATGGTCACGCTGCTCCAAGGCATGCGCGATGCGGGCAAGACGGTGTTCGTGGTCACGCACCAGGCCATGCTGCTCGAAGGCGTAGCCGACGAGTTTGTGTGGATGCAGGCGGGTCAGATTGTGGACCGCACGGCCAGCTTACGACGCGCTGCCGGTCCGGCGGAGGGCGTTCCATGAATGCGCTCTGGGCGGTGACTCTGGCGACGCTGGTCAAGGACATCCGGCTGGAATGGCGCTCGAAGGATGCGCTCAATTCCATGTTGTTTTTTTCCTTGCTGGTGGTGGTGATCTTCGTTTTTTCCTTCGACCCGCTGGCGGAGGAGTCGCGACACATTGTGGGTGGCCTGGTTTGGGTGGCGTTTTTGTTTGCCGCCGTGGTGGCGCTCAATCAGACCTGGGCGCGCGAGTTGCACAATCAGGTCCTCGATGCATATAGGGTTTCTCCGGCTCCGGCGAATGCGTTGTTTCTGGCCAAGGTGTTGGGAAATTTTCTTTTGGTGAGCGTGCTGGAAGGGCTGATGACGCCGTTGTTTGTCATTTTTTATAATCTGCGAGTGCTGGGTCCGGCCTGGCAGTTGATCCCCATCGCGGTCTTGGGGACCTGGGCGTTGGTGGTGAATGGGACATTCTTTGCCGCCATGTCGCTGCGCACGCGGAACCGCGAGGTCATGCTGCCGCTGCTGCTGTTTCCGATTTCCATTCCTGCCGTGCTGGGCATGGTTGCGGGGACCACAGCGATTCTGAGTGGCGAGAACTCGGCGCACTTCTACATCGTATTGCTTCTCACTTACGATGTGGTGTTTACTACAGCTTGTCTGGCTTTGTTCGGAATGATTTTGCACGCGGAATGAAACGCCTGTTCCCTATCTTGTCGATCCTTACGGCGGGTCTGCTGGCCTATGCCACCTATCAGGCGCTGGCGGTTGCGCCTACCGACGCGCAGCAAGGAGATGTGTACAGGATTATTTATTATCACGTGCCTTCGGCGTGGACTGCGTTCCTGCTGTTCTTCATTAATTTCATCGCCTCGATTCAATACCTGGCCAACACCAAAGAGTCGACGCAACGGGCCGCGAAATGGATGGTGATGGGGGTGGGTGTGGTCGGGGTGTTCGTGACTTTCCTGCCGCCAGTGCAGCAGCAATTAGTATCCGCGGGAATGCGGCCCAGCGCCCTGGCCACGACCGTGCTTTGCATTCCCGCGTTCTACTTTCTTGTGGGACGGCTTTTCCCGGGTCAGCGTCTCGACGTGCTCGGGGTGACTACTGCCGAGGTCGGGGTGGTTTTTTGCACCATCGTGCTGGTAACAGGACCGATCTGGGCTCGGCCGGTGTGGGGGATCTGGTGGGCTCCGGGCGATATACGGCTGACTTCGACGCTGGTCTTGTGGCTGATTTACGTGAGTTATCTCGTGTTGCGCCGTTTTTCGAGCAGCGCGCAAACCCAGATGCTGGCGGCGGCGCTGGCAGTTTTCGGGGCGTTGGATGTCCCCCTGGTGTATTTCTCGATCTGGTTTTTCCGCACCCAGCATCCGCAGCCGGTGATCGGCGGCGGCGGATCGATGGATCCGCGCATGCTGCATGTGTTGCTGATCAGTTGGATGGCGTTTCTTTGTTTTGCGTTTCTGGTGTGTTGGTCGCGCTTCCGGCTAGAACTGTTGCATCGCCAGATCGAAGAAGCGCACGCCATGGAATCGCTGGTGGGCGCGGGAGTGGCGGCCAAGGCCAGCCTTCCGCTGGGTCGGAGTTCGCGATGAACGCCGTTAAGTTTCTCGTCGCCGCCTACATTGCCACCTGGCTGATTCATGGCGTCTATCTGGGCAGCCTGGTGCGAAGATTCAGCCGATTGCGCCAGCAGTTGAAGGACCTGAAGAAAGGGAACTAAAGCGAACTAGAGGTTGGCTTAAGGTGGGGCGGACAGGGCTGTCCGCGGCTGTTTTATTGTTTTGTTTTCCCTGTCGGTTCCCAGCAAAAGCAAAGGGCACAACCCGCAGCAACCCGGGCGCACCCGAGTGTCCGCCCCCACTCCGTTCCCGCACTTCAGTTTGTGGCTTTCCATTCTTTCTGCAGGGCGGAGAGGAAGTCGGGGCTGCCGTTGGAGCGAAGGAATTGGTAGTTTTCGATCAGAGCCGCGATGCCGATACGCGACGAGGGGAGAGGATGGTCGACGCGTATGACATGCGCGGTGAAACGCACGCGGACGGCGTCGGTGAGGGTGATGTGCGGCGGAAAGGTGAGGGTGACTTCGATCCTGGTGCCAGGCTCGACGGCGCGGTCCAGGTAGAAAAACACGCCGCGGGCGCTGACGTTCTGTGTTTCGGTCTGGACTTCGCTGCTATTTTCGACGTGGACGATGGCGGGGAGCCGCATGTCAAAGCGCCGCATGGTTCGCCGTTCCTCTGAATTCGGTTGCATGTTCGTGCGCTCCGGCAAGGAGCGTGTTGCAGCAAGAAAAGCCAGCCCAGCAGACGGCCAGTTGGCCGGAATTCAAGGCCCGAGTTTTGACTGGATGTCGGTCCTCGCTAGCTCCTCAATGTATAGAAACATCTGCAGTTTGCAACAGCAAAATGCATTTTGAAACTGATTCGATAATCTGTCCGGAAATCGGAACAGAACCCGTCGGGAGCCATGGGGGAGGAGGCAACGATGCGTAGGACTCACGGGGTTGCGAGCAATCCCGCTGCCATCGTGGCGCGGAGGAGTGTAGGTATTCTGCCCCGAACCGTGACTTGCTAAGCCATGCCATGCGGACGCTCGGGAACGATGTAAGCGGATTGCGCAAAAGAAGAAGAAGAAAGAAGAAGAGGAGCGCGTTCCCCTTCCGCGGACGGTCCGGCGGACAGTCAAGCGAGGCTGGCGATTTCTTTCCCGTCACTTTTGTGCCCGGGCGCGGCATCTTTCGTCATCGTTGACCGCATCTGACGGATCTTGGAGCCGTGGCCGGCAGGGGGCCTGCCCATCTGCGGCAAGGTCCTTCCCTCCGTCTGAAGAATGGCTACAGTCGGGATGGCTCCGTGGCAGCGTAGGCTGTTGAAGGAGCCGGCACTACGAACCGGCCGGGGGCGGCTTGACTTGTCTATCCGTCGGATGTTTAAGTAGTTATTTGATTTTTTCCGCCAGTTTCTAGTGACAAGCAAGCCGCGGTCAGGTTCGCCCAGGGAAGCATGCCGACGCCAGGCTCGGCGTGAGTTGTGCGCCGCCTCGGATCTCTCCGCTACTCTGAGGGAAGAACGATCTCGAGAGAAAAAGACCAGCGAACACGATTAACACGATTCACGATTAAAGAGACGAAAAGAAAACGACCGGAGAAAACCGGCTTTCAATTGCATCGGAGGAACGAGTGAACGTAGATCGCCGTTGGTTGGGTCCATCCGTGGGACGAATTCGTGTTCTGGCCGCTGGCCTGGTGCTCTTGTGGGCGGGATGCGCGGTTCTCGGGTGGAATGCCCATTCGCGTCAAACCGCCGCGAACGTCGCGGCCCAACTTCGAGCGACCGACGAGCCAGCAATCGAGAGTTCAGCGATCGCGGATTCAGCGATCCAGGATTCAGCGATTCAGGGGCAGGCGACTGTGCCCGGCTTCTTGACCAGGGCACAGGGGTTGGCGGAAGAAGTGAGCGGCAGAGCACAGGCCCGAGCGCGTTCGCTCTTCGCCGGGTTGCCCCTGATCTTCGAACCAAATCAGGGCCAAGCGAATCTCGATCCCGCCGATCGGCGTGCGAAGTTTGTGACTCACGGTTCGGGATACAGCCTCTTTTTGGGTTCCGACGGCGCGCTTCTGAGCTTGGTTTCTCGGGAACCATCGAAGCGGGAGCGGTCCCGACAGGACGGGGCGAAGCCGCAGGTATCTCTGACCCGCGTCGAGTCACTGGAGATGAAGCTGGCCGGGGCGAATCCGAACGTCAATGTAACCGGCGCCGATCGTTTGCCGGGCAAGAGCAACTATTTCCTGGGGAACGATCCTGCGAAGTGGCGGCATGGTGTGCCGCAGTTCGCGCGCGTGCGCTATGAGAATGTTTATCCCGGAATCAACCTGCTGTTCTACGGCAATCAGGGACGGTTGGAATATGACTTCCAGGTCGCGCCCGGGTCCGATCCGGGGCAAGCCGAGCTTGAATTCAATGGTGGGAAAAAACTGGAACTGAACGATGGGGCTCTGGTCATCCACGGCGAGGGCGGCAGCGTGCGGCTTGGGGCGCCGCGAGTCTATCAGGAGATTGGTGGGAAGCGGCAATCCGTGGCCGGCAGCTTCGTTCTGCGCGGGGCGAACCGCGCCGGATTTGCCATTGGATCTTATGACCATGCACGCGAACTGGTGATTGACCCGATCCTGACCTTCTCGACTTATTTTGGGGGCAGCGGAGACGAGCATTCGACCTTCGTTGCGATCGACGGAAGCTTCAACATTTACCTGACCGGTTCGACAACCTCGCCCAACCTTCCGGCGGCTACTGGAGTCGATCAGAAGACGCTCGCTGGCGCCCAGAACGTTTACATTGCCAAGATTACGCCGCCGCTCGGTTCGACTGCGGCGTCACTGGATTACGTAACTTATCTCGGTGGCAATGGCACCGACAGCCCGGTGGGAATCAACGTAGACGGGCAGGGCGATGCCTTCGTGGCGGGGACAACTTCCTCGAGCAACTTTCCCACGACTCCGCTCACTGCCTATCAAACCGCTCCTGAACCAGGGAGCACCGGCACGTCGCACGCATTCGTGACCGAGCTGAAGTTCGATGCCACCACGCTGCAGTATTCGTCCTACCTTTCCGGCAACGGCACCGACATCGCCAGCGGCGTGACCATCGATGCCTCCGGTTTCATGTACGTGACGGGGACGACCACGTCCACAGATGCGGCCAACACTACCGATCAATTCCCGGCGACCACGCTTCCCCAGAAACTGCCTTTTCAAGTCACGCCGCGCGGGCCCATTCAGTTCTTCGTAACCAAAGTGAATACGGCCCTAGCACGGGCCAGCAGCATCGCCTATTCAACGTATTTTGGCGGAGCAACCTACGGCACCCCAACCCCGGTTGCTGTCGGCGGCGGTATTGCAGTCGATAGCAACGGCAACATGTATTTCACTGGCACCACCAACTTTACCTTTACCGGAACCTCGGGAAGCAGCAACTCCGACTTCCCCATCCTGAATGCTTACCAGCCTTGTCTGAATACGGCGCCTCCGGCCTCGCCCCAAAATCCTCAAGTATGCACGAGTAGTACGAATACAGACTCGGATGCCTTTGTGGCGAAGCTCAATCCCAATGCGAATCAGGGAGAGCAACTGATCTGGTCGACCTATGTGGGGGGGAGTGGAACGGATTCGGGAATGGGTGTTGGCCTCGATTCCGGGGCGGCTAACGTTTATCTAGTGGGAACCACAAATTCGATCGACATTGGGAAAGGCACAGCGACGGCGGTTACGTCTGCCCCGCTGCAACCCTGTTTGGACAACCTTGTCGATCCTACGACGAAGGCTTGCACAGCCACCGCTGGGGCTCCGAGTGACGCGTTTGTGGCGCGCCTGTCGAATCCAACCTCCACCACCACAACCACCATTCCGATCGACGTGGCGCTCAACTATTTCTCCTACCTGGGAGGGAGCCAGAATGAAGCGGGTCTTGCCATTGCCGTGGACAATGGCAGCGGCGCTTTAGTGACGGGCTGGACTCAGTCCCCGGATTTCCCCGTCCTCCCAAACCCCAATTCCATTCAGAGCCATCTGAATGGGCCGCAGAATGCGTTCGTCGCCCGGCTGAACACGGCTACCGTGGTCGGACAGACGACAGCCGGTTCGTGGGCCAATTACTTCGGCGGAAGCGGGACTGACGAAGGTACAGCCATCACGCTGGATGTGAACCAGAACGCCTACTTCGCAGGCGACACCAACTCGCTCGACCTGCAGGTCTCGAAGCCATTGCAGACAACCAACGGCGGCGGTTACGACGCATTTGTGACCCAACTGGGACCAGCCGTGACCTTATCGCTCAGTGGAATCCTGACACTAGGCACCAACCAGCTTTTCATCTCTGCGGGGAACCAGGCTACGTTCACCTACACGGTGTTAAATAGCGGTCCCGACTTGGCCAACAACATCACGCTTTTGGACAATCTGAGTCCCTTGATCACCCAGGTGCCGCTGACCTTTGTATCGGCCACCACCAGTGCCGGAACCTGCGGCGGAGGGTCGACCAACGCCATTGTGAGCTGCAGCCTGCCCTCGCTGCAGGCAGGTTCGACGGCCACCATTACCATTGTGGTGTCACCCACCCCAAGCAGCACCGGGGGTGCAGGCTCTTTCAACGGTGGTTCCGTACAGGTGACAGGGCCGGGCAACATTATCCTGGCACAAACCTCGGTACCGGCGCAGATGTCCGACTTCAGCCTCCTCATCACCCCCAGCAACGCAAGCGTGCCGGTCGCAGGGGACACGGCCAGCTACCAAATACAGCTCACTCCACATCCGGTGTACGGTACGAACATTTCGCTGGCGTGTACCGGCTTGCCATCGGCGTCTGCGTGCACCTTCACGAGCAACCCGGTTTCGCTGCAAGGCCCCGGCTCCTCCACGCTAAACATAACCACCACCGCCAGACCGGTGACTACGCCGGTCGGGAGTTTGCGGACTCGCCGTTTCTATGCGATCTGGTTGATGGTTCCCGGATTGAGCCTGCTCTTGGTGGGAATCGGAGGCGACGCGCGGCGAAAACGAATCGCCGGATTGCTATCCCTGGGGGTTATGTTCGCGCTGCTCCTGCTATTGCCGGCATGCAGTGGCCAAGTCACGCAAGCACCGGTCAGCGGTACGCCTCCCGGCAACTACACGGTGACGGTTACAGCAACGTCGGGCAGCGATACCAAGAGCCAGACGGTCACGCTTTCAGTTCCGTAATCGTCCATCGTTCGGCGGCAATCTTGGTTGGTACGATCTTCGTTCGTACAATCTTCGTTCGTACAATCTTGGTTCATAGGTTGGGTTTTCGGAGACGGCCGCAAGAGCGAGGCCCCAGCATGGGTGCTGGGGGCCAATCGGTCTGAGAAAAAGTGTCAACCGCGTGGCGTCGATGGGAAGAACTTACGCTCCCGCCGACAGCTTGTGGTGTCCCTTCGCCTCGGCAATGCCATACTGCCGTATTTTATAGAGCAGTGCTTTGTAGCTGATCTGAAGAATCCCGGCTGCCTGCTTGCGGTTCCAGTTGGTCTGTTCCAGAGCCTGAGTAATCGCCTGCGCTTCGGCTTCATCTTTGGCGGTGCGCGCCAGAGACTTTAGTCCGCCCGATTCGGCTCCCCGGACCGAGGCATCGCCGGGTACTCCTCCGGTGCCATCGTTTCTGGGCAATAATTCCGCGACGGCCAGCTTCTCATCCCCGAGAATCAGATAGCGTTTGAGAAAATTATTCAACTCGCGGAGATTCCCGGGCCAGGAGTGATTCTGGCAGGCTTGCAGCAAGGCTGGAGAAAGCGGGAGCGGGGCGCGCGCATAACTCTCAGCCATGCGCGACATGGAGTGTTTTAGCAGGATGGGAATCTCTTCCTTGCGTTCGCGCAGCGGCGGAATCTGCATGGTAAAGGCGTTCAGCCGGTAGTAAAGATCTTCGCGCAGGCGTTTGCTGGCGAGCGCCTCCGGAATGTTAATGTTGGTTGCCGCCAGAATCCGCACGTCAACCTTGATCACGGTACGGCTGCCCAGACGAGAGAATGTCTGATCCTGCAACACATGCAGCAGCTTCGCCTGCAACAGGGGTGGCATCTCGCCAATTTCGTCGAGCAGAATCGTTCCCCGGTTGCACAGCTCGAATTTGCCAGGTTTGGCGTGGTTGGCGCCGGTGAAAGCGCCCTGTTCGTAGCCGAAAAGTTCGCTCTCCAGCAGGTCGGCGGGAACCGCGGCGCAGTTGACCTTGAGAAAGGTGCGATGCGCGCGCTTGGAAAGCTTGTGGATGAGTCGCCCCAGCACTTCCTTGCCGGTGCCGCTTTCGCCCAGCAGCAGCACGGGAATATCTACATTTGCCACCAGCGCGGCCTGGGAGCGAATCTTGCGCATGGCGGGACTGGCCGCAATGAAGAAGACATCGTCGGAGAGCTCTTCCACGTCGCCGCTGTAAGTCTGTTTCCCCTGACCGAGACTGAGATCGATGACAGCGTCGAGCTCCGCTTTCTGAAACGGCTTGGTGAGATAGTCCTGGGCGCCCAGTTTCATGGCATGAACCACTTTGCGGGTGTCATTGACGCAGGACAACATGACAACTTTTACGCCGGGCTGGAGCTGCCGCAGCTGCTCGAGAGTTTGCAGGCCATCGATGCCTGGCATGAGCACGTCGAGCAATACCAGGTCAGGTTTCAAGCCTTTTTCCACCAGGACCAGCGCTTCCTCGCCGGTGGTCGCGGTTTCGACGGTGTAGTCGTCCACTTCAAGCAGTGTTTTGATATAGCGAAGCATGCCGGGTTCATCGTCCACCAGCAGGATTTTGGCGGTTTGTTTCATCGGTTTTTCCCCTTGCTGGCAGCTCCGACAGCCGGTTTATAAGGGATCAGGAAGGAAAACTTGCAGCCTGCGCCCGCTTCACTCTCGACCCAGATCTTGCCCCCCATGCCTTGCACCAGGCGGCGCGCGATGGCCAGACCCAGTCCCATGCCTTCCTGATTTTCGGTCCCGGGAAGGCGGAAGAAATCGTCAAACACTTCCTGGTGATACTCCGCGGAAATTCCCGGACCGGTATCAGAGACGCTGACTTTGACGGAGTTGGGCTGACTTACATTTTGACGGCGGCGTTCGGCCATCGAAGGCTGAGCTGCCGCCCGCCGTTCCCACATATGGGGTTCGGCGTGCAGCCACACCGTTCCGCCGGAGGAGGTGAACTTGAAGGAATTCTCCAGCAGGTTCGAGATGATGCGCTCCAGTTTCGGTGTATCGAAGGAAAAAATCGGCAGTTTATCATTGGCCAGAAAATAGAGTGCCAGCCCCTTTTGCTGAAAGCGATTGGACCACAGGCGGGAGACTTCAGACAGACACTCGTTGATATTGCCGCGCTCGAACTGCATGCGCAGCCCTCCGGTTTCGAGGGCGCTGTAAGTCAGGAAATCCTGAATGAACTGTTGCAGGCGCTTTCCGTTGGCCTGCATATCGTGCAAGACTTCGCGTTGGCGGTCGTTGAGCGATCCCAACTTCTCGCTGTGCAGTACCTCGACGTAGCCGATCAGAATCGATAGCGGTGTCTTAAGATCGTGGGTGGCGGAAGCGAGGGCGTTTGTGGTGCGCTGGAAACGCTCGCGCAGTTCCTTATATTCCTGCAGCAAGTTTTCCGGACTGGGCAAATCGCCGTCCGGACGGACAAGGGCGGCTGGCATAAGTTGCGAGGTTCCTCCCGCGTCAGAAACACCTATGTTTTTGGGGACAGAGGTCATGAGGAAAAGCCACAGGACTCACACGGGGAGAGGGAACCGCACCCGACGTTGAGCACGAACGCGGATGAATAAAATCGTATGTCAGGCCCAATTTGTTGTCAACGAAAAATGCAATGGAATTACCCAAGTGTAGCAAAAGCTTGCACTTTTGGGTGTCTCGCCGGTTGGTTAAGGGGTTTTGTTGCGGCGAAATAAAAACGAACAAAACACCGTTGACCTCCGGTTCCTTGCGGGGTTTTGCGGTTGGATTTGCCGGAGGTTCAGGATTCTGCCCCGGTTTACTACTCGAATCGCCTGATCTTTGGCCCCTTAGGTGCTTCCGACGCAGAGTAAAGGGTCATGGAGAGCACTGCATGAATGGAGTTCGAGCGGGCACTGAACGGCGAAAGTGGGCCAGGCTGCCGCTCGCGATCCCCGTTTTTGTTCGCAGCAGTGACCGGAAGGGAAAAGAATTCCTGGAATTTGCCACTGCCTTGAATGTCAGCGCGGGCGGGATGCTGGTCGCGATTCGTCGTGTTTTGCCCGCAATTGCGCACATCCGGCTCGAGATTCCCAGCGCCCCGGTGGCGGCGCTGGCCCTGTTACCCAAGGCGTCGCGGGCGCTGCGTGCCCGCGCTCTGCGCACCACCCCCGCAGAGGGCTACTACCTGCTTGGTCTGAAGTTCGCTCGTCCGCTCTTGCTCTCGAACCACTTCTCTCACCGACGGCGGAAAGTTGCTTCCCCAGTGTGAAAATGTTTGCGCATAAGCCAGTCGGGGGTGCTAGGCTTGAATCGATTCCCTGATTACCAGGGTTTGCCGCTTCGGTTCTTTGGTAAGTTGATGACCTTCAACTACATAGTTTAGCTTTAGGTGTCTGCCAGAGGGCAACAGGCCCTTTGGCGCTCCGGATGCTGGAGCAAGGTTCTCCCCGGTTCGGTAAACCAATCATGACAAATAGCGGTTTGAGCACGCTAGTCCAGCCTCTGGGGGAGATGCCGCCGGATGCGATCGTTTTCGGGCGCAGCGAGGCCATGCAATCGGTCCGCGAGCGCCTGACCAAACTGGCCAGTGCCAACGTTCCCGTGCTCATCCAGGGAGAGAGCGGAACCGGCAAAGACATTATTGCACGCATGATTCATGTGGCTTCGCCGTGGCGCAGCGGGCCCTGGGTGAAAGTGAATTGTCCGGCGATTCCGGGCACGCTGCTCGAAAGCGAGCTCTTCGGCTATGAAAAGGGTGCGTTCACCGGCGCCTATGGAATGAAGCCGGGCCGGGTCGAGATGGCGCATCGCGGCACTCTGTTCCTCGACGAAATTTCCGAGTTGGATATGTCGCTGCAGTCGAAGTTGCTGCAACTGTTGCAGGACGGGCAGTTCTGCCGGATCGGCGCGCAGGCAGACAAGAAAGTGGAAGTGCGCGTGGTGTGCGCGACCAACCGCAAACTCGAACAGGAGATTGAAAACGGCACGTTTCGCTCCGATCTGTTTTACCGCATTAACGTCGTGAATCTGCATCTGCCGCCGCTGCGCGAACGGGCCGGCGATATTCCTGACCTGGTGGCGTATTTCCTGGAGCATCACAACCGGAAGTACAATTGCCGGGCCCGGGCGCTTTCAGACCAGATGATGTCGGATTTGCGCAAGTATCACTGGCCGGGCAACATCCGCGAACTGGAAAACCTGATCAAGCGCTATGTGATTTTGGGCAACGAAGAAGTGATTGCGGCCGATCTGACGCCGCGGGAGACCGACTTCTTCAATGCGGAAATTCCCGTAGACGGGCAAATTTCTCTCAAAAAGCTGACCCGGCAGGCGGTGCGCGAGTTAGAACGGAAAGTCATCCTGAAGGTTCTGCAAAATTGTCACTGGAACCGCAAGCAGGCGGCGCGGGCTCTGAGCATTAGCTACCGCGCGTTGCTTTACAAGATTCGCGACGCAGGCTTGCCCTCGAATCGCGTGGTTAAGCGGCGGGAAGCGAACAACTCCAAGCAGGAAATCGCAGCCGATTAAACCGCGTTCTTTGGCAAGGGTTGCCGGCAGGGTCGCCGAGATGGGCGCGGATTCTCCTGGGATTTTGCGTACTTGCGCAGATATTTTCACTTTCAGCCCCAGGCAAAGCCTTCAAATCTCTGTTAACTACTTCTTCTACCGTGCTTTACGCAGGACTAAACTTTGGTACTATAGGTGCAGTTGAGAGGGAGCACCTTGTTGTCGCTCTCGCTCAACAAGGTGAAAGCCACGTGTCGTTTGTCATGAAGACGCGGGCGCAATAACTCCTAGGAGACGTAAAATGAAGAAAACCGTTTTGCTGGCTGCACTGGCACTGGCCCTGCCGGGGGCTGTTTTGGCTAGCAGTATCAATAGCATAGATTACAGCAATAGCGGGGGAACTCTAACCGCTTCCACCGTCGGTGGTCTAACAACCCTAACCCTGAGCGGGTCAGAGTTGTCTGAGATCCGCAATTTCCCTGGTGGGATGGTGACAGGCGATCTAGGCAGCGTTACGTTCACAACCGGCGCACTGACTGGCTCGTTGCAAACCGGCGGCACATTCGCGGCGGGCGGGTCGATTCTCATTACCGCCTCCAACGGTGCCGTGTTGTTCAAAGGAACTTTCTCGGGTCCCACGATGTGGGAGGCACTTCCCGGCGCTAACGGCACGAGTAGCTATTTCCTGGTTGGCAGTGTGGCCGGATGGACCGGCGGCGGAACCTGGACGACTGGTAATACGTTCGACATCACCCTCAATGTCGGAGAGGGCGCTTTCGACGGTGGCGCGACAGTTTCAAGCGGTGACACACCTCTCTTGGTTCCGGAACCAGGCTCGTTGGGTCTATTGGGGACTGGGCTGATCGGCGTGGCTGGAGCGGTCCGTCGCAAGCTGAAGGCGTAAGCCTGCTGTGCGCTTAACAAGAACAGAAACCCCGCCCAAGGCGGGGTTTCTTATTTGCGCAGACGGTGTTCCAGAAACTCGGAGCGGCGCTAGCCGCGGAGATCTGACAACGCTTTGCGGGCGTCGGCGTTGTCGGGGCTGAGCTTTAGGGCTTTCTCCAACTGCTGGCGGGCCAGCACCAGCTGATTGGTTTTCTGATAGGCGAGGCCGAGGTGGTAGTGCAGGTCTGCGTCATCGGGTTCGCCGCGCTTTTCGCTGAGTCGCAGTGCCTCTTGAAACTGACTGATGGCCGACTGGTAGATGCCTTTCTGATAATAGGCCCAGCCCAGAGTGTCGGCGGCATTGGGAGAGTCTGGCATGCCACGGCGCGCGGTTTGCGCCATACCCATCGCGACGTCGACGTTCCCTCCTTGTTGGAGAATCACATACGCCAGATTATTGGAAGCCAGAGGGTTTTCGGGCGAAATGTTGAGAGCCTGCTGATACATGGATTTGGCCTGCTCCCAGTTCTTCTTGGCTTCGTAGAGTTCGCCGCTAAGAATGTAGAAGGTAACCTCTCGCGGATTGTCCTTTATAGACTGCTGGTAAAGAGCCAGAGCCTGGTCTGCGGAGCCCTCCTGGACCTGCACCTTGCCCAACTTTTCCAAGGCGTCGACATTATTCTTGTCCAGTTGAATCGCCTTGCGCAGGGCGGCGTCTGCGCCCGGCAGGTCTTTCTTGGCATTGAAAAGTGCGGTCCCCAACAAATCGTAGAAGTTGCTGCTATTGGGTGATTTAGCGAGTTGAGCGTTGGCCGCTGCAATTGCCTTGTCCGGCTGTTTCTCGGCGAAATAGGTGTTCATCAGCCCGCTCAGGCCTTCGGTAGAAGAGGGGTCTTTGTCCAGTGCTTGCAGGTAGAATTTTTCGGCATCGGCAAAGTGCTTCTGGGTCAGCTGAATGGTGCCCAACTGGATCAGAGGAGCGGGATTCTGCGGCGCCCGCTCGGCGGCCTGCTCCGCATCCCGCTCGGCATCAGTGTATTTCTGGCGGGCAAGCTCCGCAATCGCTTTGAGAATGAAGCCGTCTGGAGAATTGGGCTCCGCCGTAATGATCTTCTGCGCGGTCTCGAGTACGGCCGCGACATCGCCCCGGTGCAATTCGAGGGCGGCCAGGGAGCGCTGCGCGTCGGTCAGGTTCGGACGAAGGCGCACCGCCTCGCGCCACTCCGCCTCCGCCCGGCCTTCATTGTGCTGTTCTGCGAAGGCGTTTCCCAACTGGTAGTGAGCCACCGCGTTTTCGGCATCGGTGCGAAGCGCGCTTTGCAGCGACTCAATGGCGCCGCCAGCATCATTACGGCGAATTTGAACCTCGCCTTTATAGACCAGAGCGTCCACGTCTTTGGGGTTCGCCTTGAGGATTTCGTTGTCCAGTGGAGTGGCTTCGTCGAGGCGGTTTTTCAGAATCAGAAGCTGGATGTAGTTTTTCTTGACCTGGAGATCTTTGGGGTGATCGTGGTAGAGCGAAGTGTACTCGGTGGTGGCCTTGTCGAGCTGGCCGTAGGCGAAATAGAAGTCGCCCAGCATACGATAGCTTTCCGGGTTGTCGGGAGAATCTTTCTTGGTTTGACGCAGAAAAGATTCGACCTCGTCCTTTTTGCCTTGCTGCATCAGGAGACGAACGTAGGCGGCGCGCGGAGCTGGATTTTTCGCATCCATGTCGATGGCATGTTTGAACTGCTGTTCGGCTTCGGGCAAGCGGTTGCGCGATTGATAAAAGCCGCCCAGGGCCAGTTGAGCATTCATGGCCTTGGGATCGACTTCGCTGGCCTTCTTGAAATTTGCCTCGGCCAAATCGGGCAGGTTGGATCGGAATTGAAACAGTGCGAGCACCAGGTAGGACTCGGAGCGGTTGGGATCGGCGGCAATCGCCTGCTGCATCTCTTGCATGGCAGCAGCGACATTATTTTGCGCCGCATCGTAGTTGGCCCAGGCCTCGTGGGTTTCGGGGTTGTTGGGCTGCTTTTCCCGCAGAATATCGAGGTGGGTCTTGGCCTGCTTGAGCGTATCTTCTACCGGACTGCCGTCGGGATTCCGCACTGTGTCCAGAAGGTTGGCGAGATCGGTGTGGGCGCGATAATTATCGGGAGCGAGTTCTACGCTACGGGTCAATTCCTGGAAGGCGTCGTTGCTGTCCCCCAGCTTGAGATAGGCTTGACTGAGATCGTAGTGCGCATGGGCGAATCGGGAGTCAATGAGAATGGCGTTGCGAAACTGAATCACCGCCTCGCGGTACTTGCCCTCGGCGGCATATTTTTCGCCGCTATCCAGATACTTTTGCTTGCGTATATTGGGATCCCGCGAGCAACCCGTGCACAGGGCTGTGAGAAGAGAGCAAGCCAGCAGCAGAAGGACGGAAACAGAGCGACTCATATTCGATTCTCCAACTGCGGACGCGGGGACGACGCGACAGCATTCATCCGCAAACATCTCATAATACTGCAGGGTAACCGCGGAAAACAGTTACTGGAGTCATAACTGCGCGGGCGAATGCAGCAGAAATATCATTCTGTCCCATCGCTCGTGTCTACCGGCAGGCGCGTCGAGCGGCGCTCGAGCGACAACCAGGGGCGGCGGTCCGCAAAGGTTTTGCCCTGACCGGCGCGCTCCTGAAATGGAGCGTCCCTTCGGATGGATGTTCAGCGCCCTTGAAAGTGTCAGCGGGGGATGTAGCGATTCAGTAATGGCATCACGTCGTCTGCGAACGGGAGCATGCGCTGCTGCGCTGCGTCGGGGGTCTCGCCGGGGAACAGCGGAGTCGTGATGCGCACCAGTGCGCCGTCGCTGCGGTTCATCTTGAGGGCATCGGTGACCAGGTAAAATTTGGCCCAGTACTCGCTGGCCACCCCGCGATCGTGCGCCCAGAACCAGTAAAGAACGAGTTGGCGGGCATCCCCTTTTGCGATGAGATAGCGGTTGGCGGGAAACGGTGCGTGCCCCGGCATGGTCAGTGTAACGTGTTGGTTTTCGATTGGAGACCAGCCGGATCCGGGCAGGCAGTGCTGCGGCGAGTGGATGGTGTCGCCGGCTCGCTGGCTGGGGAAATAAGCGACGAACAGATCGATGTAAGGGGTCTTCTGCTGGTTCTGAGTCTGGTTCTGATAGATGCGCAGAAGGAAGTCTCCGGGCCCGAGGATAGCGAGTACGTCCTTGTCGATGGCAACGTCGGTGCCGACCCAACCTTCTAATTGCTCGGGGAATTGTTGCAGGGGAAGACGAGGCGGGAAGATCTCCCTGCGAGCGCGGGCTTGCAGAAGGACAGCCGCGCCGGCGATGAGCAGTGCGGCGAGGATGAATCGCAGAGTAGAGTTGCTTGTCACGACGACGGACCGCCCTTCTCGGGAAAGAAAAATCGCAGCAATGCGTGCAGGGCGTAGAGCATGAGCAGCGAAACCACGAAGATGATCCATCCCCAGGAAGCGTGGAAATAGCCTTCCGCCTTCTCGGCGTCCCAGTACTGCACGAGTAATCCAGTGCCGATGATGCGGATACTGTTGGCGGCGACGGCAATGGGCACCGAGGCGAGAGCGAGCAACCAACGGACCCAGATCCGTTTTTCCATCAAATATCCGTAGATGATGGCCAGCGTCACCAGCGACATCAGGGAACGAATTCCGCTGCAAGCTTCGGCGACTTCAAGAGCCATGGACGGCAGATTGATGACGTTGCCTTCGCGCAAGATCGGAACTCCGAACAGCGGGAGCACCGTGGCCGCAACCTTGGAGGCCAGCAACTGCAGCGGGAAAGTAACCTGGTTGAAAAGGATGGTGGGGACGGGGATCATGAGGAGCAGGAAGGCCCAGGGGAACAGCACTGCGCGAAACAGATTCCATCCCAGAAAAAGAATCACAACTCCGGCGAGCACCAGCAGCAGCGAAAAGCGGTCGAGGAACAGCTCCGCCCCCAATCGGCCTACGATGAGCACCCCGAGAGCCGCCAGCAGTACGCCCAAGCCAGCCCAGGAGGGCTGGGGGATGATGCGGGCGAGGCGATCGCGCTCCTGCCAGATCACGAAGGCGGAAAACAGAGGAACAAAAAATCCATGCGAGAAATTCGGATCGCTCCACCACTGACTTACCAGGTGGGTGAGAGTATTCCAATAGAGCCAGATCGAAAGCGCCGCCAGAATTCCCAGCTGCCAGAGCGGAACCGCTCCTCGAATAGTGGACTGCGGGCGCACGGGCGAGAGTTCGGTCGAGGGCTCGGTTTGCAAGCTCACGGAAAAGGTTGGGGGAACTTCGAGAATAAGCGAAAGCGCGCGCCGGTGCAATGCAAACTCCGATCCTCCCGATCCTCCCGATCCTCCGATCATCGCAGCCGCTGACGCGGCAACATCCCCGCGGGGGCCGCCCAAACAAATACGCTGGCCAGTCGCCGAATGGCACCTCGCCGCCAAAACCTGGAAGGCTTTTCGACGATAGCGCGAGGCGGGACAAAAGAAGCCCACCATAATAAAGAAGCCCACCATCAGTGTGGAGAAGTGTGAAAGAGTTTTCCCATAAATCCTGTGCAGGCGGTCGTTTCAGGTATCCTGCGGTGCCTGCAGGTTCCCCTGGAGTTGTGGTTATTGGCCCTAAGTTATTGAAAATATGGAGTAGAATGGATTCCCCGGTTTGAGTGGGGAATGGGCCGCATTGGCAGTCCCCGTGCTCTTAGCGATGGGGGACAGGTGTGGATTGGGCTCAGGGATCGTGGGAAAAGGTAAAAGTGGATAAGTTATTACCTATTAGTGCAAAAGGCCGCGGAGAACGCTCGTCCGACGCGCCGGCCGGAATGGCGTTTGTCGAAGGCGTCAGCGCGAGCATGCGTCCGGTCGAGGCGGTGATCCGGGAACTCGCGCAGAGAGACTTAACGGTTCTGGTGCTAGCGGAGCCCGGGGCGGGCAAGCATGCCACCGCGCAACGTATTCACCAGATGTCGCAACGAAGTGAGCAATCGTTCCGCTGGTTTCAGTGTTTAGGCCTGAAGCCCGAGGATCTCGAGGTTTTGTGCGAGCACGGAGAACAGGAAGCGGGTGCGGGCACGATCTATCTGGAAGAATTGGCCGACCTGAATGCGGAGTGCCAGGCTCGTCTGCTCGAAGCGCTACAGCAATCTCCCGGGAGTAGCGCGGCTGGGTACGAGCGTGTCCGGCTGATTTGCGGCAGCGCCCGCGATCTGGAAGTGGAAGTCAAACGGGGCCGGTTGCGGGAGGATCTTTATTACCGCATCAGCGGCGTGTGTTTACGGCTGCCTCCGCTGCGCCAGAGAAAGGAAGACATTCCCTTCCTGATGGGGTACTTCCTGCGCAAGTACGCGCGCGATTTTCGCCGCAGGGTTCCTGACTTGAGCGCGCAGACGCTGCGTTTGTTCCTGGATTATTCCTGGCCGGGAAACTTACGCGAACTCGAAGATGCCGCGCGGGTGCTGGTAGCGCTGGGAGATGAGGAAGTGGCCTTGGGCGGACTGCGGGCGGTGTTGCGCAAACCGGAAGCGGGCAGCAATGGCGCCGCAATTTCGCTGAAGGCGGCGTCCCGGGCAGCCTCGCGCGAGGCAGAAAAGGAACTGATCCTGAACGCTCTGACACGCACGCGCTGGAACCGGCGGCGGGCCGCGGAAGAATTGCAGATCAGCTACAAGGCATTGCTCTACAAGTTGAAGCAAATTGGATTTGAAGAATACGGAGCTTCGTAACTCCGCGGAGAGAGTATGAAGAAAGCGATTCAGTTCGCAGTGCTGATTGGCAATGGTTTGCTGGCTTCGGCCATGTTGGCGCAGACCGGTAACCTGGCCAAAAGCAACGAAGCGAAGAGCGACAAGACTGCGGCCACGGCACCGGAGCCGCAGGCGGCGTCCGATTATGTGATTGGAGCTGACGACACGCTGCGTATTTCAGTCTGGAAGGAACCGGATCTTTCCGAACTCCTGCCGGTGCGTCCCGATGGCAAGATCTCGATGCCGCTGCTGAATGACGTTCCAGCCGCGGGGCTGACTCCGCTGCAGCTGAAGGATTCGATCACGGAAAAGCTGAAAAAATTCATTGCCGATCCGCGCGTGACAGTTGTGGTAACCGCGATGAACAGCCAGCGCATTTTTGTTTCGGGGGAAGTTCTGCACAGCGGCCCGACGCCTTTGCTGCCGCACATGACCATGCTGCAGGCGCTTTCGCAAGCGGGCTTCACCCAATTCGCCAATCTGAAGGCGATCTATCTGCTGCGGATTGAAAATGGCAAACAGGAAAAAATACCGTTCAACTACAAGGAAGTGATCAAGGGTAATCATCCCGAACAGAACGTTATGTTGAAGCCGGGCGACACGGTGGTGGTCCCGTAAGGAACGCATGAGCAAACTTCAGACCCTCTGGACTCTTGGCATGATGGCCTTCGCGCTGAGCGGAGCGTGGGCTCAAGACAGTTCCACGCCGCCGTCAACCGGAGATGCTCCGCAGAGCGCTCAGCAAGTGCCTGTGCCGGCGTATGGCCAGGACAATGCGACCACTCCGATCAGCGAGAATCCTCCGCTCTCGGGATTGGACCTGCCCTCGCTCGAGCCGAACGCGGCGCCGCTGAGTTATCTGCAACCAGGAGCCACATTCAGCGAGTCGGCAATGTCGAACGTGGCGAGCACCTTAGGCGGCGGAGGAATCGGCTCCGTCACCCTTGCCATGGGGAGCCTGACTCTGAAACGTCTCTGGAGCCATTACGATTTGGCTCTCCGTTACTTAGGCGGCGTCGGCTACTACAGTTCTACGGGGCAAGGCTTCCAGTCGTTGCAACAGCTAGATTTCGATCAGAAGATTACCTGGAAGCGGGGGCAATTGTCGCTGCGCGACAGCTTCAGCTATCTGCCCGAAGGCAACTTTGGGGGATCCTACGGTTCGTTGGGTTCGCAGGACGTCGGGTCGCTGGGAAGCACCGCTTTTGGCGGTTTCTGGGGAGGCAGTAGTCTGGGAAACTTGGGATTAGCGCCACGCGTTCTGAACCTGAGCCTGGTGGATATTTCCGAAAGTCTTTCCCCGAGATCTGCGATCACGGCAGCCGCTGGATACGCTTTCATGCATTTTTACGGAACTGACGTGACGGGCACTTCTTTCATCGGCAGTTCCCAGATTTCGGCTCAGCTGGGGTACAACCGAACTGTAACCTCGCACACTCAGCTGGCCCTGGTTTATGGATATCAGGGATTCGATTTCTCGGTTCTGGGAGCGGCATTTCATAGCCACATTATTCAGGGACTGTACGGACACCGCATTTCAGGACGTATGGATTTCCTGGTGGGCGCAGGGCCGCAACTTACCTTTACCAACACCCAGAGTGCGGTTTGTAGCCAGTCAATTGTTGCACCTTACTACTGCCAAGCTTTCGGGGGTACGTTGATCCCCACGACCATCCACAGCACAAAATTGGGGGTGGCGGCCCAGGCTCATCTGCGCTACAAGTTTTCGAAAACAGAGCTGGATCTGGGGTATCAACGCTTCGAAAACAGCGGGTCGGGATTGCTAGCGGGAGCGCAGAGCAACCTTGTGAGCGGGAGTGTGTCGCGTCCGCTTTCGCGGGTGTGGAGTTCATTCATCGACGGCGGATTTTCGTCCAATAGCCTGGTGCAGCCGCTGTCCGAGCAGCAACTGATCCAGTGCGGGACCCCCCAAACTTCCCACACGTCCTGTCCGGCCAATGACGCCACCTCCTACAACTACGCTTTCGTGGGCGGTGGATTGCACCGCGCATTGGGGCGAGACTTCCATGCGTATTTCAGCTACCAGTTTAACGAACTGGCGTTTGACAGTTCATTCTGTAATGCAGGTAGTGCCTGTAACCGCATTTCGAATCGCAATGTAGTAACGTTCGGATTGGATTGGACCCCTCGGCCGATCCGGATTGACTGATTTTAGGGCCGCGCTGAACCGCAAGGACGGGACACGGCCAGAAGGAATACGAGCATGATTCAGAATCGCGAATTAACCATGGACGATTATCTGGCGATGTTGCGCCGACGAGCGAAGGTGATCCTGATTCCCGCGCTGCTGGCGCCGCTGGTAGGGTTTCTGGTCTCCTATGCCTTCACCCCGAAGTACACTTCGCAGTCGACGATCCTGGTGGAAGGGCAGAAAGTGCCGGACACCATGGTGCAGCCGGTGGCCACCGAGGATCTGGCGGCGCGCATCAACACGCTGGTCGCGCAGGTGACCAGCCAGGCCGCTCTGAAGCCTATGTTGCAGAAGATCTACGGTCCGGCGAAGAGCGAACAGAGCATCGATGAGCTGATTGACGGCATCAACACCGGCGAGACTTTCAACGTCGAAGCCGTGGCCACTGACATTGGCTCTACCGGCGGGGGCAGAAGAAGGTCCGGCCAGGGGATGCAGGAGCCCGCCTTCAGGCTGAGCTATACCGACTCGACCCCGCGCCAGGCGCAGGAGATCTGCAGCGGTTTGACATCACTCCTGCTGGAGAAAAACCTCACTTACATGCAGGACCGGGCGACGGGGACGACGAACGTGTTGAGCAAGGGAATCGAAGACGCCAAGCGCAATCTGGACGAACTGGGTTCCAAACTGGCGGCTTTCAAGAAGCAGTACGTGGGACAGCTTCCGGGAGACGAAGAGGACAACCTGAAGATTCTGATGGGGCTGAACTCGCAACTGGAAGCGAATACCCAGACTTTGAACCGGGCGCAGCAGGACAAGGCATACACCGAATCGGTGCTGGCGCAACAGCTGGCCACATGGAAGATGTCGCAGTCTTCAACCAATCCCGAAACACTGGAAAAACAGTTGTCCGACTTGCAGTCCGAGCTGCTGAGTTTGCAGGCTCGTTACACCGACGACCATCCGGATGTCATCAAGACGAAAGCCGATATTGCGGAAGTGAGAAAGAAACTGGCGGAGATTAACAAAGCGTCGTCGGGTGCCGTCGACAGCGGCAACGATAAGGTTTCGGCCACGGAGCCGGCCGAGATCCGGCAACTGCGCATGCAGGTCCACCAATACTCGGACCTGATCACGGCGGCCACGCGCGACCAGAAACGGTATCAGCAGGAAATAGCCACGTATCAGGGGCGAGTGTCGCTGAGTCCGGCTGTCGAAGAACAGTACAAGGAGCTGACGCGCGACTCCGACAACGCGCAGAAGAATTATCAAGACCTGTTGGCCAACAAGAGCAAGGCGGATTTGACCGTCAATATGACCAACCAGTCCCAAGGCGAGCGCATGATTAACCTGAACCCGGCAAACGCGCCGGACTCGCCGAGTTTTCCGAATCGTTTAATGTTTGCCGGCGGCGGGTTGGGGGTGGGGCTGGCACTCGGAATCGGACTGGCGATGTGGCTGGAAGTGCGCGATCAATCCATTCGCACCGAGGCGGATGCTGAGTCCGTTCTGGACTTGCCCTTGCTGGCGGCGGTTCCCTGGGTAGGCGCTGTCGCCGCGGAAAACGGCAACAACTGGCTCAAGTTTCGGAATCGGCACAAGCATCCGGACGAACAGAAAGAAACGATAGGCGTTTAAGCGAGGCAGGCTCTAGGAACGACTATGGTACAAAGAGTTCTACGGATTACGGGCGAACCCGTTCAATGTCAATCCCGACCCGCGTTATCTTTTTCTGACGCGACACACGGAGGAAGCTCTGGCCTGTCTGACCTATGGAATTCAGAGCCGCAAAGGGTTTGTGCTGCTTACCGGCGAAGTCGGCACCGGCAAGACGACGCTTATCAACAAGCTGCTGGAGTGGCTGCGTCTGCAGCAGGTGGCAACGGCGTTCATTTTTAACTCGCGGCTGAACGTTCCCCAGTTCCTGGATTACATGATGGCGGATTTCGCCATCCCCTGCGATTCGAAACTGAAGAGCCAGATATTGCTGCGGCTGTACAACTGGCTGCTTGATCGCTATCGCGCGGGAGAAACAGCGGTGCTCATCGTCGACGAAGCGCAAAGCCTCAGCGACGAAGTTTTAGAAGAGATTCGCATGCTGACCAATCTGGAGACCTTTACCGAGAAGCTGCTGCAGATCGTTCTGGTGGGACAGCCCGAACTGGAACAAAAACTGAAGCAGCCCCAGTTGCGTCAATTGCGGCAACGGTTGACGCTGCGGGCGAAAACCCATGCGTTGACTCTCGAGGAGACCAAGGCATATGTGCAGCAGCGCTTGCGCATCGCGGGCTCGAATGGGCAACAGATTTTCGAACCGGAGGCGGTGACGGCGATTCATCGCTATGCGGCCGGGATTCCGCGCGTGATCAATCTTCTCTGCGAGCACTGCCTGGTAAGTTCGTTCGTGGATCAGCAGAAGGTAATCGGTCCCGCAGTGGTCGATGGGGTGGCGCGGGATTTCGACCTGGGCGATAACACGACGTCCGGCGCCCTGCCGGTGCCGGCGCCGAGTCCGAATCTGGACAAGTTTGATTTGGTGGATGCGTTGCGGTCGCTGGCCACGCTGGCGGATCGCTTGCGCGAAGAAGAGAAGGACCTGCCCAACGAAAGGAAACTATGAGTCGAATTCATGAAGCGTTGAAAAAGGCCGAACAGGAGCGAGCGGCGACCCAGGGAAGCTCGACCTCACCCAGCTTCGCGACGACGCCAGTGGCCGATCCACCGGTATTCGCTGAGACGCCAGCCGGGAGCGTGGAGCCTCTGGCTCCGGCTCACGCGGGGATGCCCGCCTTCCCCGGTCCGTTCAGCACCGATACTCTGCTGGCGCGCTGTGCGCAACTGGAATGGAAGCCGGATCCTGCGACCATGCTTTTTCTGAACAGCGACGACAATGCTCGCGGCACGGAAGAGTTTCGCACGCTCCGTTCCAGACTGTATCACCTGCGCGAAAAGATGCCGCTGAGGAAGCTTCTGATCACCAGCGCACTGCCCAAGGAAGGCAAATCATTCATGTCGGCCAACCTGGCCCAGGTCATGGTAAGGCAGCATGGGCGCCGGGCATTGCTCATCGATGCCGATCTGCGCGCGCCGCGTTTGCACCTAATGTTGGGGACAACCTCGGATCCGGGACTCTCCGACTACCTGCTGGGAAAAAACGACGAGTTTTCCGTCATGCAACGGGGACCGCTGGAGAATCTGTTCTTCATCCCGAGCGGTACCGGAGCGACGGATCCGGCGGAACTGTTGGGCAACGGACGGCTGAAGCTGTTGCTGCAACGGGTGGAGCCTTTGTTTGATTGGATCATCATCGATTCGCCTCCGGCGGTTGCGGTTTCTGACGCGAGCGTGCTGGCCAAGGCGTGTGACGGAGTGGTGATGGTGGTGCGGTCGAACTCGACACCGGTTGCTCTAGCCCGCAAGGCCCGTCAGGAGTTCCCGGATGAGTCCTTGGTCGGTGTGGTGCTGAATGGGACGAGCGAGGAAGCTTTGCCCTACGCCCGCTACTACTACGAGTCGTACCAGAAGAAGGCAACGACAACCAGGGCCTAGGAGAATTCAGAGGTGATCCGGCTTTTCAGCGTCTATTACCCCGTAAGAACGCTGGTGCTTCTGGTGGTCGAGGCCCTGGTCGTGGGGCTTTCCTTTCTCCTCACGGTGTGGTGGCAGAACCAGGAGACCAGTTGGATTCTGCTCAACGTGGAGGGCGGGTATGTGAAGATCGTTTGTGTCACAGCGGTCGTGCTGCTGCTCTCTCACGGCTTAGACCTGTACGACGCCTCCAGCACGGGGGCGAAGTGGGATCAGATGTTTCGGCTCTTCACGGTGCTGGGACTGGTTGCCTTTACTCTGGCTGCGGTCGACCTCGTTTACCGTTATTTTCTGCCGGGTCGCGTCTTTCTCCCCGGGGCTAAATGGGGGTTGCTGGTTTTAACCGTGATGCTTCTCGGTTGGCGAGGGGCCTATACCTGGATTGTGCAGCAGCCCTATTTCCGCGAGAGGGTCTACGTTCTGGGCACAGGAGATCGGGCGCTGCGCTTGTTGAATGGCCTGCGGGAGCGCTCGGAACTCGGCATCGAGGTTGTGGGCTGGACCGGCAACATCGAGGGCGCACTGACGCGCGAGACCGTGGCGACGCATCTGGTCGGCATGGCGCGGGAGAACGGAGTGCACCGGGTGATCGTCGCCATGCCGGACCGCCGTGGCAGGCTTCCCGTGGAGGAGTTGCTGGAATTACGACTGAACGGGGTAAAGGTAGAAGAAGCGACGTCGTGGCTGGAGAAAATTTCAGGACGCATTGAAGTCGAGGAGTTGTATGCGAGCTGGCTGATTTTCACCGACGGTTTCCGCTTCAGCGCTTTCTTCCGGCTGGTGCGTCGGGGGTCCAACTTTGCGCTGGCCCTGCTGGGGCTGGTGTTTTCGCTGCCCCTGCTGCCTTTCATCATGCTGGCGGTGAAATTGGACTCTCCCGGTCCGGTGCTGTACCGGCAGATACGGGTAGGGAAGCGCGGTGTGACTTTTTATTGCTACAAGTTCCGCACCATGCGGCAGGATGCGGAGGCGGATACGGGCGCGACCTGGGCTACCGATGACGATCCGCGCATTACCCGGGTGGGAAAATTTCTGCGGACGTCCCGGCTGGATGAGATTCCCCAGTTGTGGTGCGTGCTGAAGGGCGACATGCATTTTGTGGGACCGCGTCCGGAGCGTCCGGAATTTGTGGAGTGGCTCAGCAAGGAGATTCCGTATTACGGGGTGCGCCACGTGGTGCGGCCGGGAATTACGGGATGGGCGCAGGTGCAGTACAAATACGGCAACACCTTGGAAGATGCCCGCGAGAAATTGCAGTACGACCTGTTCTACATCAAGAACGCTTCGTTGGGACTGGACATTTTGATCGTCTTCCAGACGATCAAGATCGTGCTGCTGGGCAGGGGTGCGCGATGAAGTTGATATTCTGGGGCGCGGCGGGATTTATCTTTTACGCTTATCTAGGATATGCGTCGTGGCTGTGGGTGTGGAGCCGCCTGAGCCCCAGGCCGGTGATGCGCGGAGCCAGTGAGGCTTTCGTCTCGGTCGTGATGGTGGTGCGCAATGAAGAGCGCACTCTGCCCCGCAAACTCAGCAACCTGGCATCTCTCCACTACCCGCCGGATCACCTGGAATTTATCGTCGTGTCGGATGGCTCGACGGACCGGACGGCGGAAATTCTTTCAGCAGCGGCGAAGGATGAGCGCTTTCACATTTTGCTTGCACCCGATCCGAAAGGCAAAGCCTGTCGGCTGAATGAGGCGTTGGCGATCGCCACCGGAGAGATTGCGGTTTTTATGGATGCGCGGCAGGAGATCGAGCCCGACGCCGTGCGGCTGCTGCTGGAGAATTTTACGGATTCGACGGTTGGATGTGTAAGCGGCGAATTGATGCTGGGCGATGCCGCTTCGGGCGAGGCAGAAAAACGCATGGGCCTGTACTGGCGGATGGAGAAAAGGATTCGGGCCCTGGAGAGCGCGTCGGATTCGGTGGTGGGCGCGACCGGAGCTTTGTACGCGGCGCGCCGTTCGTTGTTGGTTGCGATTCCGCCCGAGACCATCCTCGATGATGTGCTTTTGCCTTTGCAGGTTTCACGCCAGGGTGCGCGCGTCATCTTTGACGGGCGGGCGCGGGCCTGGGATGACCCTGATCTGGGTGCGGAGCAGGAGTTCCGCCGCAAGGTGCGCACTCTTACCGGCAATTACCAGTTGTTGCAGATTGCTCCGTGGGTGCTGACTGCCGCGAACCCGCTGTGGTTCCGTTTTGTCAGCCACAAACTTCTGCGGCTCGCGGTACCGTTCGCCCTGGCAGCGTTGCTGCTGACCTCGGTCGCCATTCCGGAGCGTCTGTACCGCGGGGCTTTCGCGCTGCAATTGGCCTTCTATGGGCTTGCTCTGTTTGCGCTGTCAAACCCGCCGCATGGGCGGCTTACCAGGCTCGCCAATGCGGTGCTTGCGCTGGTGGTCCTGAATACGGCGGCGGTGGTTGCGTTCGCCAATTTTGTGACGGGGCGCAAGGAAGTGTGGATCCGGTGACGAAGACGAAGGTACGGGACAAGGCGGCACAGCCGCGAGGCCAGGCGGCCGAGCGACAGATCGGAGCACGTTTTTTGGAGTTGCGAAAGCCGGCAGCTCCGAGCGCGGGCTTTTTCTGGCTCACTGCGTTCTACGTCGTATACTGCGCGCGGCCAGAAGATTGGATTCCGGGCCTTAGCCACATCCCCCTGGCCAAGATCGCAGGCGTATTTGCGCTTTTAGCGTTGCTGACCAGCTTGGGCAGGACGCAACGCAAAATTCGAGACCTCCCCATGGAGGCGCGCTATCTGCTCGCTATGACCGGGGTGCTGTTTTTGTCGGCAGTGCTGTCTCCGGTCTGGAGGGGCGGCGCGCTTAGCAACACTCTGGATTTTGCCAAGGTTTCTGTCCTGTGGTTACTTACTTTCCTGTTGGTCACGGACTTCGCAAAACTCCGGCGCCTGCTCTACATTCAGTCGGGTTCGGTGGCGATCATATGCGTAGTCTCGATCATTCTCGGGCACGGCCAGGGGAGACTGGAGGGAGTCATTGGGGGCATCTACTCCAACTCCAACGATCTCGCGTTTGCCGTCGTTCTAACTTTGCCGCTCTGCCTAGCTTTTCTTTTGACGGCGAAGGGGGTGTTGGTCAGACTGTGCTGGACCGCTGCTATCCTGGTCATGGGACTCGTGTTGTTTATGACCGCCTCGCGTTCCGGATTCATTTCCCTGGTGATTTCAGGGATCGTCTGTTTATGGCACTTCGGAGTGAAAGGACGACGCCTTTACCTCATCGTGGCCAGCGTCTTCGTGCTCACGATTTTGCTGGTCGTAGCCGGACGGCCCCTTGCGGACCGTCTCGCCGCCATGAACGGCACAGTGAACACGCAGGAAGAGGGCAGAGCCTACGGAACGTATGAGGAACGAAAGTATCTGATTCACAAGGCGATCGAGGGCATCGAGCGCTACCCGATCCTGGGGATGGGCGTGCGTAATTTCGAGACCTATTCGGGGATCTGGAAAGAGGTACACATGACCTACCTCCAAATCGCGGTCGAGGGCGGCATCCCTTCACTGATCCTCTACCTCCTGTTTCTGGCGAGTGCTTTTCGCAATCTCAGAAAGCTTCGTCGCATCCCCGATCTCGATGCTCAAACGAAATTGTTTGTCGGCGGTCTGCACGCTTCCATGGTTGGGTTCGTGATCGGGGCGCTGTTTGAACCCATGGCGTATCAGTTTTTTTCTTATTTTTACGTGGCCTATTCCACGGTTCTGTTGGCAATCATCAAGGAACGGGAAGCAGTTCCATCTGCTCCGGCTGTAAACGACCGGCGCAGCCGGTATTGGATGTTGCGTGCCGGCAAAAGGAAATCGGATGACTTTACCCTCGTCCACTGACGGCTGTCGATGCCGCTGGGCCTATGGGGGTGCGTCTTACCAAGTGCGATGAGCAGACAGAGAAACCGGACTACGGAGAGCGGAGCCAGGGAATCCTCCCTGGAGCAGGTAGCTGCGCGGAAACGCAAGCCTGGCCTGGTGCGCAAACTCTCGTATGCGCGATGGCTGCCTGGTTATGCCTGGCAAAGGCTTACGCGCCCCGCGCTCCGTGGCGAAGTGCATCTGATCTTCACGCTTGCCGATCATTTCGAGCCGTCCATTGTGCCCGAAGACGGGCGGGCTCGCGCTCCCATCGCAGAGCAGGATCGCCGGGTCGACCGATGGTGCTCTGCATATCCTCAAGCGGTCGATTCATGGCGCGACCATGAAGGGCGCCCCTTTATACACACTTACTTCTATCCTGCCGAGCAGTACGACCGAGGTTTAGTCGACCGCCTGGCTTCGCATTGCCACCAAGGATGGGGCGAACTTGAAATTCACCTGCATCACGGAATGGACGGACCCGACTCCGGCGAAAATACACGCCGGCAGTTAGTGGAGTTTCGCGATGCTCTGGTCTTCCATCATGGCTCGCTGTCTTTTGTGGAAGGGTCCGACCAGGCGCGCTATGCATTCGTTCACGGAAATTTTGCGCTGGCAAATTCGGCTGGGGGCTATGCCTGCGGGGTCGATAACGAGATGGAGATTCTCGCCGATACCGGCTGCTACGCCGATTTCACTTTGCCGACCGCAGCGTTTCATCCGGCGCAGATCGGAAAGGTGAACTCGCTCTACGAGTGTGGCCTTCCGCTGAGCGAAAAAGCCCCGCATCGCAAAGGCCGCGATCTGCATCTTAATCGTCCCTTGCAGACCTTTCCCATCATCGTACAGGGGCCGTTGATGTTGGACTTTGACAATCAGGCGCGCAACCGCATCGGGCGATTTGAGAATGCGGCCTTGACGGCGGCGAATCCTCCAAGCTTGCGCCGGCTCAAGCGCTGGAAGCAGGCGGCAATTTCTGTTCAGGGAAGACCGGACTGGCTCTTCATCAAGCTGCATTGTCACAGTATGGATCCCACGGCGGAAGAAGCGGTGCGGGGAGGGGCGATGCGACGATTCATGGCCGATCTTGTGGAAGGGGCGCCGGACCGTCGCGAGATCATTCATTTCGTTACCGCGCGTGAGATGGTGAATATTATTTGGGCGGCGTGCGACGGTCGCGAGGGAAATCCCGGGCAGTATCGTAACTACCGCCTGAAGCTGGCTGGCGAGTCGTCGGTGCAGCTCGGCGAGGGCGCGACTTCTCAATCGAGCAGGAGAGCATAAGCATGTGTGGGATCGCAGGCGTCGTAAACACGGCTGCCGGCCAGCGCATTGAAGCGGCTACGATTCACCGCATGTGCCAGGCAATCGTGCATCGCGGTCCGGATGACGAAGGAATCTTCGTCAAGGACGGAACCGGATTCGGGATGCGCCGCCTCAGCATCATCGATCTTGCCGGAGGCCACCAGCCGGTGTTCAACGAGGACCGGTCTGTCTGGGTGGTTTTCAACGGAGAAATTTACAACTACCCGCAGCTTCGTTCCGAGCTCCAAGCCCGAGGCCATCATCTGTCGACGCACAGTGACACCGAGGTGATTGTCCATCTCTACGAGGAGATGGGCCGGGATTGCGTTCATCAGTTGCGGGGCATGTTCGCCTTCGCACTCTACGACGAACGCCGCCGCAAGTTGCTCATCGCGCGCGACCGGTTGGGGGAGAAGCCACTGCATTATGCGTTCGATCACCAGCGGCTGCTGTTTGGCTCCGAAATCAAATCCATCCTCGCCATAGCTCCGGAACTCGCCCGAGTCGATCGCCAGGCACTCAGGCAATACCTGCAATTCGGATATATCCCCGATCCGGCGACCGCGTTTCTGGACATCAAGAAGCTTCCGCCCGGATACCTGCTTGAACTGGAGAACGGCAAACTTTCGCTAAGCCAATACTGGGACCTTCCGGCATACGGCACGCATTCGCCTGCCAGCGAAGAGGAGTGTTTGGAGCAACTGGAACAGCGATTAGGAGAAGCGGTAAAAATGCGGCTGATCGCCGATGTTCCCCTGGGCGCTTTTTTGAGCGGAGGCGCAGACTCCTCGACGATTGTTGCGCTCATGGCGCGATTCAGTTCCCGCCCGGTGAAAACTTTTTCCATCGGATTCCGGCAAAAAGATTTCGACGAAACTCGCTACGCGCGCCTGGTGGCACAAAAATTTGGTACCGAGCATCATGAGTTGATTCTCGAGCCCGACGTGGTGAGCTCAGTCGAGACGCTGACTCATTCTCTGGAAGAGCCGTTTGGCGACGCCTCGGCGCTTCCGACTTATTACGTGTCGTGCCTGGCGCGGCAACACGTCACCGTTGCCTTGTCGGGAGACGCCGGCGACGAGATTTTTGCGGGCTATGACCGCTACCGCGTGTGTCTGGAGGATCGCGCCTTTCCCTGGATCCCGGCGGCGATGCGCCGGGTGTATCGCGACCACATTCACCAACTGGTGCCTCGCCGTACGCCGGGTCGCAGCCTGAGTTACAGCATCGCGCTGCCCTGGCAGGAACGTTATCTGGAGGATATTTCGCTGCAGCCGCTGCAGCGTCAGATGGAGCTTTTTTCTGAAGACTTTATCCGGTCTGCTGCGGGAGAAGAGACGCCTTTCGATGTGTTCCGCGAATATCTGGAGCGGGCGCCTGCCAAGGATCCTTTAAGCCGTCTGCTTTACCTTGATTCCAAGACGTATTTGCCGGCAGACATTCTCACCAAGGTAGACCGGATGAGTATGTTGACCTCTCTGGAAGCGCGAGCGCCCATGGTCGATCACGTTTTTCTCGAGTGGGCCACGGGACTCGCCGCGCAATGGAAGATGAGAGGCGGCCAGCAAAAATATATTTTCAGGAAACTGGCGGAGCGGGTCGGGGTGCCGAGGGAGGCGCTGTATCGGCCCAAACAGGGCTTCGCTTTGCCTCTGGTTTACTGGACTCGTCACGAGCTGAAGGATCTGATTTTCACCGTGCTGCTCGATCCGCGCAGCCTGCAGCGGGGATATGTCAATCCGCCAGCCGTGCGGCAATTGCTGGACGAGCACTTTCGCGGGCGGCGAAATCATGCCGGCCGAATCTGGCGGCTTCTGATGTTTGAGCTGTGGCACCGGAATTTTCTTGAAAAACTGCACGCAGAGGATTCGATGAGCGCGGCGGAGAGCGCAGTTCCTGTGAGTGGCGACCCGGTATGAACCCCCCGGCTACGCAATTGACTGGACTCGATCCTGAACTATCCGGCGATCCCGATTACTCCCAGGGGACCGTCGCCGGGGCCAATTCTGCCTCGGTCTTTCTAATGACGAACAGCTTTGAGACCGGGGGCAGCGAGCGCCAGTTTGTAGATTTGGCGCGCGCTTTGCAACTCAGCAAGTACCGGGTTAACCTGGGTTGCCTGGAGGCGAACGGTCCCTTGCAGGCCAATCTTGGACCGGTCGAACATTTTGATCTTGGCGGCAGCCTCTATCGCCTGCAGTCGATGCGCACCCGGTACCGGCTGGCGGGCTATCTGCGACGGACTGAGGTTGCGGTGGCACACGCGTTTGACTTCTACACCAACTTGGCGTTGATTCCAGCCGCGAAGATGGCTCGGACGCCGGTCGTAATTGGCAGCCAGCGCCAGTTGGGCGATCTGCTTTCGCCCAATCAACGCCGCGCTCAGTTGGCGATGTTTCGTTGGGCGGATTGCGTAGTCTGTAATTCTCGAGCTGCGGCGGAACGTCTGATTCAACAGGGCCTGCGGCCGGAGCAAGCGGTGGTCATTGGCAATGGACTGTCGCCAGCCGCGTTCGCCGAGACGGACCCGATCGCACCACGGAGGCCGGGTCTTTTCCGCGTGGGCATGATCGCGCGCATGAATGCGCGCTCCAAGAACCACCAAATTCTGTTGGAGGTCACGGCGCGCCTCTGGAATCGTCTGCCGAACTTTGAAGTCGTTTTGGTGGGGGCGGGTCCGCTGCGGCCGGAACTGGAGCGCCACGCGAAGGAATTAGGAATTAGCGACCGGGTGCAGTTTCTGGGAGAGCGGCGCGATATCCCAGCGATTTTGGCTTCCTTGGATGTAACCGTATTGCCCTCCGCTTCGGAAAGCCTCTCCAATGCCATCCTGGAATCGATGGCTGCCGGTGTGCCGGTCATCGCGAATCAGGTGGGCGGTAATCTCGAACTTATTTCCGGGGACAGGGGAATTCTGATTCCGCCGAACGATGTGAAGGCCCTGGAAGCGGCCCTGCAACAGATGGCCGCGGACGCGCCGATGCGGCAGGCCCTGGGCCGGCACGCGAGACGATTTGCGCAGGAGAATTTCACCATCGAACAGATGCGCAGCAAGCACGAGGACCTCTATGCCGAATTGCTGAAGCGAAAAGGCTGGAGTTCTGAGGCCTTACCTGCCCGGGTTGGGAGAGCGTCTTGTGACAAGCCGCTGCGTGTGACGATCGTGGCGGCCTCGCTACGCTACGTAGGAGGCCAGTCGGTGCAGGCCGACTTGCTGCAGAGAAGTTGGGATAGCGATCCCGACGTTCATGCCGAACTGCTAGCCATCGATCCTCCCTTCCCGCGTGGTCTCAAATGGGTGGAAGGGATTCCGGGCCTGCGGACACTAGTGCGGGAACCCCTGTATTTGCTGGCTCTTTGGCGCGGTCTAAAAAATGCGGACGTGGCCCACATTTTTTCCGCATCCTATTGGTCGTTTTTATTAGCGCCTGTTCCGGCCTGGTGGATGGCTGTTCTGCGAAATAAGAAGGTGCTGCTGCACTATCACAGCGGGGAAGCTCGCGATCACCTGCGTCGGTTCCGTACCGCTCGACCGATGCTCGCCAGAATGGGCCTGCTCGTGGTTCCTTCCGGCTACCTGGTCGATGTTTTTGCGGAGTTCGGGTTGAAGGCGAGAGTTATCCCCAACATCGTGGACTTTTCGCAGTTACGCTTCCGAGCGCGCAGGCCGCTTCGTCCGCACCTGGTGTGTACGCGGGGATTTCATCCCTACTACCGGGTCGACTTAGTGGTGCAAGCGTTCGCACAGGTGCAGAGAGTTTTTCCGGACGCGAGCCTGGACTTGGCCGGAGCCGGGCCCGTGGAAGGAAGGATTCGCGATTTGGTTCATCAGCTAAAACTTTCCGGGGTGAGATTCCTGGGAGCAGTTCCGAGGGGTGAAATCGGCAAAGTGTACGACGAGGCAGACATTTTTGTGAACGCCTCAAGCTTGGACAACATGCCGGTTTCGGTGCTCGAAGCTTTCGCCTCGGGCACGCCGGTGGTGAGCACCGCTCCCGAAGGGATGGGCTACCTGGTCGATCATGAACGCACGGGACTGTTGTCGCCGCCGGGCGAGGCCATGCCGCTCGCGGAGAACATCCTGCGATTGCTGAGAGATGAAGAACTAAGCTCCCGTCTGGCTGCCAACGCTTTCGAAGAATCCGGCCGCTACCGGTGGACGGCGGTGCGCGAGCGCTGGTTAGCTGCCTATCGCACACTCATGCGCGAGCACCAGAGTGCAACCGGAAAGAGTGAAACTAGATCTGAAGAAGGATGTTGAAGCTATCGTGAAAACATGGGCCGACATGGCGACTGTTAGTGGTAACGAATTCGTCTCGGCGAAGAGGAACAAGGCGCCCGTATTTGTGTTGGGCTGTCCGCGATCAGGGACTACGGTTCTTTATCACATGCTGCTCTCGGCGGGGGACTTCGCGGTTTATCGGGCAGAATCGAACGTCTTCAATCTGCTGGCGCCGCGGTTTCGCGGAATGCGTTCAGCGGCGGACCGGCAACAGGTTCTGGAAACCTGGCTGCGAAGCAAGCTGTTTCGAGTCTCGGGACTGGATGCAGGCGAAATCAGCGACAAGATCATGAGGGAATGCCGCGGCGGCGGAGATTTCCTGCGAATCGTGATGGAGGAGGTGGCGCGCAAGCAGGGGACTGCGCGCTGGGCGGACTGCACTCCGGACCATCTTCTGTACATGGAGGAGATCAAGCGGCAAATACCGGATGCGCTTTTCATCCACATCATTCGCGACGGTCGCGATGTTGCTTTGTCCTATGTGCAGCAAGGTTGGTCCTATCCGCTGCCGTGGGATCGCGACGAACGCCTTGGAGTCGCCGGACTGTATTGGGAGTGGGTCGTGCGCAAAGGCCGAGAGCAAGGGCCACGTCTCGGGGTGGACTACCAGGAAGTGCGCTTCGAAGAGTTGATCGCGAACCCACGGCAGACCTTGTCGCGACTTGGCGACTTCATCGAGCATGATCTTGACTATGAGCGGATTCAATGCGCAGGAATCGGATCCGTCAGCCGACCGAATACTTCCTTTGCCGCCGCATCCGAAGAGGATTTCGATCCTATTGCCCGATGGAAGACGAAAATGTCTGGGGGGCAGACTGCTGCCTTTGAAGATCTGGTTGGCGATTTTCTCGAGGAACTGGGATATTCTCCGGGTTCGGAAGCAGGGCGAAGGATGAGCCTTCGCGCATCACGACTGCGAACAACTTATCTGGCGATGTTCGAGGCCAAACACTGGATGAAAGCCACTCCCCTGGGCCGGTTGGTGGGCTTGGAGCCTCTCGAGATCGAGCCGAAAGCTGCGGGCTGAGGGTACGAAAATTCTTTCTCGTCCGGCAAGAGTGTGGCGGTTATTGCCCATAAACCCCGATTTACCTCAGCAAGCCAATTCGATCGCCTAGTGATGCCGGTATTGAGAGTATCGAAGTAGAAAAGTATCGAAGTAGAGTAGATAAGATTAGAAGGTGGGCTTTCTCCGCTATAACGGGAGTCTACCCAGGCGCTGACCTCAAAGGGACCGTACTGCGAGTCCTTGAAAGCAATCTTGGTTCGAGAATTCTCGCGTATTCCCAGCCAGCAAAACACGCCAAAAGCAAGTCTATGCCTACCCTGAAACGGAGATCGGACCAGTAGAGAACGGCTGCGATGGACAAGAGATTCAGGATGACCAAAAGGGCCAACAGTAGACGCCCAGCCTCGATCCGCCGGAGCGAGTCCATCATCCCGAGGAGTCCGGCGGGGAACAGCAGCAGCCAGTACAGCAATAGTACGATTCTTTCACCGCGACCCTGGCTTCCCCTGGGATCGTAGGGGAGCAAGGTCGTCCAGAATCTGCGGAACGCTAGCTTAGCATAAGCAGCTGGGTGGTCGGATACGAACTGCAAGGCCATGCGCTGGGAGAGACGATCGCTACGCACCGCAGCAGGGAGGCGAGAATTCGCGGTTTCGCCTTCCTCCTGGGCTCGCCTCTGCTCGCCGACCGATGGACACGGACCTTCCGCCCAGTAGGGAACGAACAGGCCCTCGGAAGCGACGCACGAGTTATTGCCCTCGACGAAATCTCTGCCAACGATGCTGGCGACGGGCACGAAGACCCCAAAGCGAACATAGTTGCGGATGGTCCACGGCACCATCAGGGCAACCGTAATTAGCGCGATGATGCCGTATCCCATCCAGTTTTTTAGCGTTCGCGGCGCTGCAATCAGCACAACCGCTCCCATAGCGACCAGCAAGAGCAGACCATTCTCGCGGGTGAGCGTGCAGAGACCGATCATCGTGCCACAGAGGATCGCCCACGGCACTCGCTGCGTTTGCAACCAAACCAAGAACGCCCAGAGAGCCGCGGCAAAGAAGAAGAAGAACAAGTCTTCGTTATACGGCTGAGAGGCGGAATTCACGAGGATCGGATGACACCCCGCCGCTAAACCGGCAAACCAAGCCGCACCGGGCCTGCGAAAGACGTGCAAAGCAATCCAACCCATAACTCCGGTCAAGAGCCCGCCGAACAGCGCCTGGAGTGGAAAGAAAAGTTTGAACGAGAACCCGGAGATGGCAAACGTTCCCGCAAGAAAGAACTCGTATAGAGGAGCCTTGAATAACGCTTCCTGTCCGCCATAGCGGAGGTCTTGTCCGGGCGCCAGCGGAGCCTCATCTACGATATAGCCCTTGCCTGAGAGCATCGCCTCCGCGATGAGAACGTGATACAGAGCATCCGCTTTCCAATGATTTATGAAGGCAGGACCCGAAAGATTGGTCAGAGCGCTTCGATATCGAACCACGCCGTAGCCGATCCTGAGTGCGAAACCAAGGATTACAAGAATCAGAAACATGAGTCTCGGAAAATTCAATCGACTCAACGGAATTTCCTTTTGGGTCCGAAATTGGCGGCCAGTCACTAATTTAACATTATTAAGAGCGAATCTGACTGGTTGCGCAGTTGAGAAATCTGTTAGCGAAAATGCGGGGCGCGGCGCGTCCGGTGAATGTTAGTCGATGTTCGGCTTGGGGGCTAGGCTTGTGGGGTTGATAACGAGATGGAGATTCTTGCGAATACGGGCTGCTATGTCGATTTCACCTTGGCCTCGGCTGCAAAACAAATCCAGGTAAAAGGTTGTATTCGGTTCAGAATCGTTCTTAATTGGCGTTCTCGACAACCGCAGAATCATCGAGCCGCTCGAGATCAGCAATTTTATTTTTTGGGAACCAACCGAGCCGCCGTCGCCGGAGCTGTGGGAAAAGTGCGAAATCCGAAAGCGCTGATAGACCGGCAAAGCGTGGTGAATGAAAAAGTCACACAGTGAAGGTGTAGCGAACCGCACTGGCTCCGAGTCATGCGGCGAGCCCCGCGAGGGACTGGCTGAAGCTGGTTGGCTGGCTCTCTATCTATAGCCAACGTCTCCGCAAATGTTTTATCTGCTTCTGCGAATGATGAGTAGATTATTATGATGACGCTTGAACGAGTGCGGCAATTCTACTAGCGCAAAATCATGATTCGGGAATCGTCTCGGGTAGGTCGGTTCCAACACATCGAGCCATCTCCCAAGCGTGTCTTTCGCAATATCCTCGATTATGTAAATCCCACCGGGACGAAGCTGTTCGATTGAGCCATCGAGGAACGAGAGGCTGCCTTCGAACGTTTGCATACCGTCCTCAATGATGACGTCCATGCCACCCTGCAACGCAGGTTGCGCCCAAAGTTGCTTGATGGCGTCGGAGTCAAGTTGATCGCAGTAGAAGGTCATGACGCGTTCCTCTTCGAACAATATGCTGCGATCAATGTCGGCACCTGATACTTGCGCTTTGGGGAAGAATTCTTTCCATCCGCGTAGTGAAGCGCCTGGCACCCCGTCCCTCCCCATGTTCGCGGCGAACCCTGCATGGTTGCTGCCCAACCCAAGTTCGAAAATCCCGGAACTGCTGGCCACGAAGCTGTCCGAAAAGTACAGAGTAAACCGGGGTGTAATTGTGCGCGCCGCCTACCCCCTTGTCACTTCCATGCCGATTCATCATCCGGCACATCTCTGTGGGGGCCAGTACGTTGACAGCTCGGAGTTCGTGCACGAGACCAGAGGCCCGACCGCTGGGAAACCCGCGAACGAGCGGCCTGCCCTGGACAAGGTACGAGGCCGCCAGGCTGGGCCAGTAGAGGCGACAGCGCCACCATACGCGAACCCGCTGATAGGATTGGGGCGAGAGGCGCCGCCGCAGGAATTCACGCAATGCTATCTTCATGCCATGTCTTCTTTATTGCCCCTCACAAAACTGCAGGTCGGTGTTGACCGGACGATTTAAGCTCAGCAGTCTGGTCAGTCCGGCGTAGTCGAAGGTCGCGGACCTGCCGAGAAACCTCACGGTGAAATTGAACCAACCTGACGGCTACCCACAATTCGTGGGCCGCGGCGGACGCAGCAGGAAACTGCGGAAGCGGTCATAGGTTGTGTTGCCCATCACCCGCTTCGCCGCGTCGCGCAAATTTTCGCCGAGGCGCATCTGCCACAAGCTTTCCGCTCTGCAGACACGTCCAAAGCTGTCGACGTTGGTATCGCGCAAAATGGCGATGCGCCCCAAGGAATACGGGTCGGTTGCCGGAGAATTGGCGCGCGTCCGGCTTGTGGCCATGGACCTGTAACCAGCTTCCCGCACCAAATTGCGGGTTCTCTCGTCGTACCGGCCGCCCGGACAGGAGAAGTGCTCAATCTTTCCGCCGGTGATGTCTTCCAGCTTCTTTCTTGCATCGAAAATCTCGCGACGCAAAGCTGGCGGGTCCAGATCGTCGAGATAGGCGTGAGTCATCGAGTGGCAACCGATTTCAAAGCCAAGGGCGTGCAACTCCCGTAGCTGGGCGGAAGACATATATCCGGAATTGCTCAGGAACCCTGCCGTCACGTAGAAAGTGGCGAGCAAGCCGTTTTCTTTCAGGATGGGTGCGGCAGCGATCAAGTCGGTCTCACACCCGTCATCAAAAGTGATTGCGACCGATTTTTCGGATGGATAAGCCAGGGCCTCGCCAACTCTTAGACCACGCCACCCGTTCTGAACCAGCCACCTCATTTGGGAACGGAAAGATTCCTGAGTAAGGATATAGCGCACGTATCCCGGCTCGGCCTGGCACAAGGGGCGCATCGGCAGTTCCAATTCGTGATACATCAGGAACACGATACCGGGCTCAGTCATCAGAAAATCCTGCGCAGCTGCGCTTTGACGGACTTCGGCACGCGGATGCCGAGGCTGTCGAGTGTCTTCTTGCTGTTTTTGAGAAAGCTCCGCATGCGGCGCGAGCGCGCCTGCGCTTGGCCGAATTCTTCCAGGAGCGCATCGGGTAGCACGCCCGAGGAAGGCAGCAGCAGGCCGTCTTTTTGGGCGGAATATTTTCCGGCGGCCAGAGCCGCCAGAATCGCAGCCGGTTCGAAAGAATCGCTATCGAGCAGCACGCGCAACCCGCGAAATTGTTTCTTCCAGTGCAGATCCTGTCCGTAGAAGGCCCGCATTTGCGGTGCGCGTTGCTTCAGTCGCTGCAGAAGCGCGAAAGTGGCAGGGCGGGGAGCGTAGCGCCCGTCGTACTTCGAATTCCAGGTTTCAATTCCCAGCGGCAATGTGGCGAAACTCTCAATCCATGAGAAGAAATCGTCTTTGGGGTGGGCAATCACGGAGACCGCGCCCTCGGAGCCGATGTGCCGGATTACTTCCTCGGGATTTGCCGACTGGATCAGTTTCGTGGCGCAGTATCCGAGAATATGCATGTCGCGTTCGCATCGGTATTCCAGTCCAGCCACTAAACAAAATGTTCTGTCCGAGAGAGCTTCACATTCCGCCACATAGCGCGCCATCGATTGCTGATCGAAATACTCGGCGTGATCCGTCATGCACAAGAACGAGCATCCTTCCGACAGGAAAATCTCGCGTAGTTCCGCCAGGGTGAACTCGCCATCCGAGTATGTGCTATGAGCGTGTAACGCGCCTTTGAGCATGGGTGGTTAATGTTCCGAGTGTCACTTCCTACCCGCCTTGGAACTTGCATAACGGATAGCAGCGAGGGGGCAGCCATGAGGATGAGACGGCAATAAGGACGAACTCACTGGTTCGGCAATCCGCTCGCTGCAGCAGCGTACCGAGCATCACCATCTTAGCAAATTGGAGGCGCAATTCAGTACTTGCGGCTCATCCAGTTCATCCAGTCGGTTCAATTTGCGTTGTAGTCGGCTGTAAACCATCTTAAAATGGGGTTCAGGATGCACCTCCATCAGGCTACGGGCCCTCATTCTCCGGTGGACGATTTCTGCCGCGCCTGAAACCGAGATGGTTTCCTAGACCGATTTCGTGCTCGTCTGCCAATCGGAGCTGAACCATGCCTGACACGCCGGCGTTTAATTCGTTGAGCGTCATCATCCCGACTTATAACCGGGAGAAGGTGCTGGCAAAAGCGCTGGAAGCGCATCTGGCGCAATCGTCCCCTGAACTCATCCAAGAGTTGTTAGTCGTGGATGACGGCTCCACCGATGACACGGAATCGATGGTGGCGGAGTTCGGTCGACGATCTCCGTATCCAATTCGCTACTTCCGTCAGTCGCACAGAGGACCAGCGACAGCACGCAATCTTGGGATTCGAGAGGCGACCTCGAATCTTATTTTGTTCACGGATAGTGACATCGTCCCGCAGCATGACTTGGTTGCGCAACACCTGGAGTGGCATAACAGGAATCCGCAGATCGGGGCCGCAGTTTTGGGCTACGTAACCTGGTCGCCGGAAATCAAAGCCACTCCTTTCATGCGCTGGTACGGTGAGGATGGGGCTCTGTTTCGGTACCGAAGCCTGCGAGGGCGGCCGGGCAAAGTCGGCTGCCATTTTTTCTACACCTGCAATTTGAGCCTGAAGACCGAGTTCCTTAGGACCGGGGGACAATTCGACGAGGATTTCCAGAGCACCGGTTATGAGGATCTCGAGCTGGGATACCGCCTGAACAAACGCGGCATGCGGCTGCTCTACAATCCTGCGGCGATCGGCTACCACTACCAGCGGCTTTCATTCGAGGAAGCGTGCCGAAAGGCGCGCGGCAACCGGGTCTCGGCTCTGCTGTTTTTTCGCAAAGAAGCGGGACAGCAGCTTTGGCAGGAGGTTCAACAAACACAGTCGGCTGCCCGAAACACCATTAAGGCTGTTGCCAGAGCAGCTGCCCGAGTGGGTTCTCCAGCCCGCCGGCTGCTGGATTCCTCGTTTCCTCTGCCCAGAAGCGTTTACCACTTGTTCTATTGGCACGATGCAACTCGCGTCTTGATGACAAACGTGGTTGAGGGTGGTTCGGTAGCAACACACGTTGCCGAGGATAAGACCTGACGTTGCCAAAATCAGAATACCAACCCTGGTTGTGGAGGGTTCTATTGCATCGCCATTCCCCGGAGCCAGATTTTGACCGGTATGCAGATTAGAGTTTCTTAGCGGGCTTCGATGCCTGGGGAGGAGAAGCCGGATTGCTTAATCGCGCTGCTCGATTTTTCCCGATTCTAGGAGAGTTGAGGCCCAAACTTCCGACTGGCGGCTCTCTCCTCGAAGTGGGCTCCGGTTCGCTGGGGCTGGGAGAGTTCTGGAGCGGTCCTTTCGTCGGATGCGACTTGACCTTTTCGGCGCGCCCGGTGAAGCACATGCGCGCGGTTCGGGCATCAGGACCAGTTGCCATTCGGCGATGGCGCGTTCGACGCGGTTGTCGTGTCGGAGGTAATGGAGCATGTGCCTCCCCCAGCGCGGGAGCAGGTTGTCTGCGAGGTATTGCGCGCAGCGCGTAAGGTCGTGGTGTTTGGCTACCCATGCGGACCGGCCGCCTTCGAACTTGATCAGAGATTGTATCGCGACTACCAGAGCCGGAAGTTTTTGGCACCCTCTTGGTTGGAAGAGCATATGCTTCATACGTTTCCCGATGAAAACCTCTGTGGAGAGCTGCCAGAGGGATGGAAGAGAATGGTGATCCCCAACGAGAGTCTTCCGTTTCACTATGGGATGATGAAAACCGAGATGTTCCGACCGCGGGACTACTCGTTCCGCCTCGCGTTGTGGGTAGTGCCTGGTGTCGTGGAACGAGTTCTGCGACGGTTCGACCGAGAGCCGTCGTACCGGGAGATTTTTATACTTACGCGCGAGTCATACGCTGCCTACACCTGAGACCGCCAACGGCGGGGTCGGTCAGGTACAGGAAACAAGCATTTCTCCGACCAGCATGGGTGTCTAAGATGCCGGACGTCTTCTCAGCAGACCTTGCAAAAAGGAGATCCAGTCCGCCGGCTCTGGGAGCGGGTCGCGCCACTGGAACAGATCGTGGTAAGTTCCGGGTATTGGAGTAAGAATCCGCAGCAAGGTGCGCAGCCGGCTCGGGTAGGTACCCGGGTAGCTTGCGGGCGGCCCTTTCAAACCTCAGCCAGATGCCCGGGCATCGCCCAGTAACCAGCGGCAGCGAATGCCGGAGCGATACTCGCGGTTCGGCTCGACATCCCCGTGCTCAGCCATCTGGACCAGCAGCCGAGGAAAATCCACGCCTGCGTAACAGGCCAGCGCAAGCGAATGCCAGAAGCGCCCGTTTACTTCCATAAACACCGCTGGCGAGCCGGACTTCTGCCGGTACTCGACCATCGCCACGCCATGCCAGTGCAGGGCGGCAAGAATCGCAAGCGAACAGCGGCGAATTTCGGGGTCGACCGCCGTGCTCACCCGCACCGCGCTTCCCGAGCCGGTGGGATAGACGTCGCGAATCCGGCGATGGGCAAACTCCGCGCGGAGTTCCCCCTGATGCATGAGTGCGAAGTACCCGGTTCCCTCGCCTTCGACGAACTTCTGAAGCAACACCGCCGAAGACCGGCTCCGAATGTCGCGGAAGGCGGCCGCGCACTCGGCCGAGTCCCTGGCATAGCGGGGGCGGCCCGCAGTGCGCAAATTGCCGTCCGGTGAGAGTTCCTCCGAAGCCTGAGGCTTCAAGACGACGGGGAAACGCAGTTCTTGCGCGGACTGTACCGCTTGTTCTGGGCTTGTAACCACAAACGTTTTCGGGACTGCCACACCCAGCGATGCTGCCAGACGCGTGGTCTCATTTTTGTTAAACGCGCGGAGCAGGTCGCTGTGATCAGGCAAAATCAGCCGGGCTCCCGCGGAAATCAGGAAGTCACGTTGGGCGGACAAAGGGAGGGTTGTGAGCTCGGTCATGGGAAGCAGCAGCGTGCCCGGCCGGTCGCGGACGAACGCAGCAATGGCCTGGACGAACGCCTCCACGGATTTCTGCGGAGAGGGATACTCGAAGGCACCGGAACAAGAGCGCGACCAACTCGCTTTGGACCACGCTCGAGCTTCGCCGGCAAAGACCTTGTGACCGGCGCTCGCGAGCGATCGCACGCTGGCCACTGCCTGATTCTGATTTCCGTCCAGCACCAGGATATTCATGATTCTCTGGCACTGCCGGGAGCGTGCGAGGGTCCGCGCGGCCCGGTTCCGCGACATACCTCCTGCAATACCTCGCTGAAGCGCCGCCCGATCGTTGACCAATCGTACTGCGCGGCGAGCTGGGCGGCAGCCTGTTCGTACCGCCGGCGCAAGGCCGAGTCCCGCAGCAGAAGAGTGATGGCCTGAATTTGGGCGGTGGCATCGTCGGCAAGCACAAGGTCACGCCCGTTCTCCACGTCAAGCCCCTCGGCGCCGATCGAAGTGGAAACGACCGCCTTGCCCATGGCCATGGCCTCAAAAATTTTCAACCGCGTTCCGCCACCGATCCGCAGCGGCACCACCACCACTGTCGCTTCGCGCAGGTAGTCTGCCACGCAAGGCACCGTGCCCGTAACCTCGACGGACGGCGAGGCAAGCTTCTGAACGCGGCTGCGCGGGTTCCGCCCCACGATCTGGAATTTTGCCGAGGGAAGTTCGGCGAGAATGCCGGGGAAGATTTGCCGGCAAAAATAGGCGACCGCGTCGATGTTCGGTTCCCAATCCATGGAGCCGGTGAAGACGATGCGGGGGGGATTCGCGGAGGCCGAGGGCGCGACCTCGTATTTTTGCGTGTCCACACCGGTGGGAACGACCGTGATCGCGCACGCCGGGTCCATTGCCAGCATCTGCTGACGGTCGTGCTCGGAGACGGCGATGACGTGATGGAACTTGCGCAGCGCGCGCCTCTCGTAGCGCGACATTTTTCTGGCTTCCAGCCGATAGGCCAAACGCTTTGCGGGATTCGCTTCCGCCGTCGCCATGCGCCGCCACAACGCGGACTCTACGTTGTGCTGGAAAAGAATGGTAGGCGTGGAAAGATCGTCCGGAAAGTTGCGCGACGCGGAAAGAAAATCACAGACGGCCAGGTCGAACTTGTTTTCGCCGAGCCACGAGGCCACGACCCTTTGCACCGAGGCGTGCGTGAACTTGCTGACCGCAAAGGGCTCGGGTTGAAACAGGCTGACGAGGTGACGCAGCAATTGCGCGACGGCGCTTCCATCCAGAGACGCGGCGAAGATGGTTTGCGCTCCGGGCAGTTCACGAGGAATTTCCGCTTCATACGCGGAATCGCGCTGCCCGCCGTAGTACGAGAGCAGCGTTACTTCGTGATTACGGGCAAGGTGCCGGAGAATGTTATAGGAACGGATCTTCCCCCCGGTATCCACCGGAAGCAACTTGCCCGCTTTGACCCAGAGAATTCGCAAATGGTTACCAGCAAGTCGGTTGCCAGCTTCGGAATAGAGGTTGTGAATCACGGCCCCAAAGACCGAGACATAATACTAACCTAGAGGCCCGCTGGGCTTGGCTTTTGTGGATTAAGATGGTGATGCTCGCTATGCGCTTGCAATGAGCAAATTGCTGCACAAAAAGTGCATATTGATTGCTGCCTCACCGCTACTGTCGGTGCTGCAAGTTCTAATGTTGAAATGGCATGAAACTTAGAAACTGGCGAGAGATCAGGGAGCGGCTGGGGAGGATGGATCGAGCGGAACTCCGGGACCGCCTTCGACAAGAGTTCGCCAAGCGCCAGGATGGATGGTTCTCCCGTCTGGGCTACGGTTTTAGGCGAGACTCACGCACTCCAGGCCGCATCCAAGCTGGCAATTTTTTCTTTAGCGCAGAGGCAATCGACGGCATCCTGGCGCAATTGCGGCAGCGCTTTCCTACGCAAGTGGAAGAAATCGTCAGCCGGGCGAACAGAATTTGCCAACACCGCTTCGACCTGCTCGGCTATGAGAACCTCGATTATGGAGACCCGATTGACTGGCATTTGGACGCCGTTCACGGCAAGCGCGCGCCGGAGAAGAGTTTTCACAAAGTTCAATATCTGTCTTTTGCCGAAGTGGGCGACAGCAAAGTCACCTGGGAACTGAATCGCCACCAATATCTGGTGACGTTGGCGAAGGCGTCCCGATTGACCGGTGATCGCCGCTACGCCGACGAGATTTTGCGGCAGTGGCGGCAATGGCAATCCCAGAATCCTTATCCCGTCGGAATCAACTGGGCGAGCAGCCTGGAAGTCTCCTTTCGCAGCCTGTCGTGGCTTTGGACGTATCACCTGTTACAAGGCTTGCCCGGGATCCCTGATTTCCGCGAGGAGTGGCTGCGCAGTCTGGCGCTCCATGGACGGCACATGGAACGATATCTCTCCACCTACTTCTCTCCCAACACCCATTTGCTGGGCGAGGGTGTGGGATTGTTTTTCCTCGGCGTCCTGTGTCCGGAGTTGGCTGCCTCGGAACGCTGGAAGGCGCTGGGCTGGCAGATCGTGGTCCGAGAGGCGGAACGGCAGGTACAGGCGGACGGATTTCACTTCGAGCAGTCGATGTACTATCACGTATACGCGCTCGATTTTTTTCTGCACTCCACCATTCTCGCGACGCTCAATAACATTCCCGTTCCTGCCAGCCTGGAGAGCACACTGGGAAAGATGCTGACGGCCTTGTGTTTGCTCAGCCGAGCGGGGCCTCCTCCACGGTTTGGGGATGATGATGGCGGCAGGCTCTTCGATCCCAGCCGTAATCGCAATGATGATCTCCTCGATCCTCTGGCGACGGGAGCCATTCTTTTCGAGCGCGGCGACTACAAGTTTGCCGCGTCCGATCTGCGGGAGGAAACCATCTGGCTTCTGGGAGTTGAAGGAGCGCAGCGATGGGACCATCTGGACTCGACTCGACCCAACATGGACTCGGCGGCCCTGTCCTCTGCCGGACTCTATCTGCTCTCGGCGCCCCAGCCGCCAACGCAACTCGTGCTCCATGCTGGTCCTCCAGGAACCGAGAGCGGCGGACACAGCCATGCCGACGCTTTGAACGTGTGCCTGCAGAGCAACGGTCGCTCTCTCTTGCAGGATCCTGGCACGTATGAGTACGTCGGCGACGGGAACGATCGCGACCGCTTCCGCAGCACCGAAATGCATAATACTCTCAGGGTAGATGGTGCGAACCAAGCCGAGACTGCAACCCCTTTTTCCTGGAAGCGGCTGACCCAAGCCAAAGCCGAGCAATGGACGCAGGGCAAAGATTTCGACCTGATGGTCGCTAGTCACGACGGGTATCAGCGTCTGGCTTCGCCGGTGACACATCGCCGATGGGCGCTGTCCCTGAAGAACGGTGTGTACCTGATCCGCGACGTGGTCGAAGGGCAAGGCAAGCATCAACTGGATATTTCCTGGCATCTGGGGCAGGACCTGCAGTTGTTAAAAGAGGGTGTATTCCGGGCGAAAGGGGCGTCGCAGGGCCTGGCGCTTCTTCCGGCGCAAGGGCACGGATGGGCGGAACAGGTCCGCAAAGAATACTGTTCGCCGGTCTACGGTCAGAAGGCCGCGATGACTGTTCTTAATTTCGGCAGGAGCGCGACCGTTCCGCAGGAGTTCGCGGTGCTGCTCGTAACATTGGAGGAAGCCCATCGGGGGCCGGGATCTTTCACGCGAGCGGTGGCGCAGAAAACGGAGTCTCCGGTCGGCGCGTACCGCTATTCGTCAGAAGACGCGGAGTACCGGTTCTGGTTCGCTGAACCCGGAAAACCGTGGCGGCAGGGAGCAGTCTCGAGCGACGCTGGATTTGTCTGCTGGAGCCAAAAGCCGGGCAATCTGCTGATCCTTTGCAATGGCAGCTATGCCGTAGTCGAAGGCGGGCTGGAGTTGCGCTTCGGGCGGCAAGTTTTATGGGGTGAGGTTATTCTGGAGCGAGGCAGACGAACGGTGTTTTCGTCCCATCCTGAAGCGGAGATGAAAGAAGCTGTTGCCTCGGATACCGCTTCACGGCATCCTTAGGCTGGCGATCGGATTCAAACCTATATGTGCGGAATTTGCGGCATTGTTTTCTCCGACCGGAATTGGCGCGTCAAGGCCGACGTGCTGGCGGGCATGAACCGGCAGATCGTGCACCGCGGTCCCGACGATGACGGGTTTTTCGTCGAAGAAAACGTCGGCCTGGCCATGCGGCGGCTGAGCATCATCGACGTTCTGTCCGGGCACCAGCCGCTGGCCAACGAGAACCAGGATGTCTGGATTGTCTTCAACGGAGAAATCTACAACCATGTCGAGCTGCGGGCCGCGTTGGAGGCCCGCGGGCACCGCTATCGCACCCACAGCGATACCGAAACCATCGTCCACCTCTATGAAGAGTACGGCCGCGATTGCGTAAAGCACTTGCGCGGCATGTTTGCCTTTGCGATCTGGGATCGTCGCAGGCGCGTGCTTTTCGCGGCCCGCGATCGTCTCGGCATCAAGCCCTTCTACTACCGATGGGATGGCCGCGCGTTTCTGTTTGGCTCGGAGATCAAGGCCATCCTCGCCTACCCCGGAGTCGTGGCCGAGTTAAACCCTGGCACGCTGTCGGAATATCTGGCCTTCGGTTACCTTACCGGAGCCGAGACGATGTTCGAGGGAATCCGGAAGCTGATGCCGGGACATATCCTGGAGCTAGGCGAGCAGGGCGAGCCCAGGATTGAGCGCTATTGGGATCTCTCGACGGAAGTGGATCAGGAGCCCCGTCCCCGCGACTACTACGTTAAAACCTACCGCGAACTGCTGGAAGACGCGGTTCGGTCGCATCTGATGAGCGACGTTCCTCTCGGCGTATTCCTGAGCGGGGGCCTGGATTCGAGCGCGGTCGCGGCACTCACCAAGAAGGCCTGTGGAGACCGCATTCAGACATTTTCCGTCGGCTACGGCGAAGAGGCATTTAGCGAACTTGGTTACGCGCGCGAGGTAGCCGAGCATATCGGGTCGGAACACCACGAAGTAAGTTTGAGCCGGGAGGAGTTTTTCGCCAGCTTGCCTCGCCTGATTTGGCATGAGGATGAGCCAATCGTGTGGCCCTCCAGCGTAGCGCTCTATTTCGTTGCGCGCCTTGCGCGCGAGAAGGTCACGGTCGTGTTAACGGGTGAGGGAAGCGACGAGACCCTCGCCGGCTACACCCGCTACGCCTGGACTCTGCTGAACTCGCGAATGGACCGGGCATATCGCTCCATCACGCCCGAGGCTCTGCGCCGACTCGTGCGCGCGGGCATCCAGGCGGGACCGCTGAGAGCTTCTCTGCATCGCAAGCTGCAGCACACGTTTCTGGTGCGCGACGGCAACTCGTGGGCATCTTTCTACTTCGACAATTTCTTTTCCGCGTTTGCGGCCTCTGAGCAGTCCGGGTTGCTCACACCGGAAACGCTGGCGGCCGCAGGCGACGCTTACGCAGGCTCCATGCGGGCGTGGGATCGGTCCCATGGAGATCTGTTGCATCGCTTGCTCTATACCGATATCAACAGCTACCTCATCGAATTGTTAATGAAGCAGGACCAGATGAGCATGGCGGCATCGGTGGAGAGCCGGGTGCCCTTTCTCGATCATGTGCTGGTGGAGTTCACGGCGAGAATTCCAGCCCGCTATTCCATTGCAGGGATGGCGGGCAAGTTTATCCTGAAGCAGGCGGTGGAAGATTTGCTGCCCAAATCGATCGTGTATCGCAAGAAGATGGGCTTTCCAACTCCGTGGGAGTCTTGGCTGGCAGGGCCGCAATTGGACGATTTGGAACACCTGCTGTTGGAAGCGAGGAGCACCGAGCGCCGGCTGTTCCGACCAGAAGCTGTCAAGCGACTCTTTGCGGAGCACCGTACCAAGCTTCGGGATCACGGCAACCGGATCTGGCGCCTCATCAATCTGGAAATCTGGCATCGGGTCATGATTGATGGGGAACCGGCGGAGAGCGCCGCCGCACATCTCAGTTCCTCAAGGCAGGTTGCTCTGAGTTGAAGGAGTAGTCAGAATCTCTACTCGACGCCCGCGGTCGCCGAGTTGATTGCATCCACGTCCGCTCCCGGGTCCTTACCATCTGTTCCTTTGCCCTTGTACGGGCTTGAGGGCTGCAGGTGATAGTCTCCGCTATTCCCGCCGCTGTAGTTGACGAATCGGACGGAGCTAGCAGTGGAGGGGAAGAAATTTCGGGGCGGCCACGCACTGGAGGGATACGCAGTGGTATCTCCCATCAGCACATTGCCGGCGAATGTGTAAGGTTTGAAGCAGGCATCGAAGGTCGTCAGCGGTTTATCGAAAAATGCGCAGTTCTTCGGTCCGCCGCCGGTCGACCACACCGGGTACTTACCCATGCTGAGGATGTTATTGGTGAAGACAAAATTCTTTATCGGTCCATTGGTTGCGACCATGTTGCCGATATTGAGCATCATGGATGACGGGAAGGCGGTCACGTGATTGATGGTCACGTTCTGTAGCAGGGGGGCGCCTGCAGCCCCAGAGAGCTGTGCAAAAAGATTTGCACCATTGTATTTCTTACCGTCCATGTCGTCGATCAGGAGGTCGTGGATGTTGTAGCGCTGCCCATCGAGTTGAGCGCCGCCATTGTCGGACAAGGCATTGGCGATCTGTAGTCCAGCTCCGACATGGCGAACGAGGTTGTAGCGGATGGTCACATCCGTGGCCTGGCAAACCGGGCAGAGATTACCCCCGTTCGCACTGGCCTGATTTTTCGGCGTCAGCAGGATGGCAAAGCCCGATTGCGAGAATCCGCCCCAGGAATAGTCCATGATGTTGCCCTCAACCAAAACGCGCTGTGCGTTTTTCAGTTCGAGGAGATTTTTGACGATGAAGGGATTCCCGTTGGTTGCACCCACGTATCCGGCTTGCCCTTTCATCCAAATCAAAGGTTTGAAGAAGTGATTCTGACGGATCTCAATATCGGCGGGCGTTAAAGTTGCGGCGCCTCCGCCGAATATGATGTTCTCCCCGGAAGCCTCGAGAAAGTTGTCCACGATTTTGTAAGGTCCCATCGGATCATTACCGCCGCCACCAGCAATGGCCTGCGCATCGCTGCACGATCCAGTACCCGACGCGCAATGAAAATCGGTAAAGTACGAATCTACGATGGCCACGTAGGTCCCCTCGAGTCCGATGCCCCGAGCGGTCTCATCCTGGGCCGTGCCATGCAACCATAGACGATCGAATACCAGATGATCGGCTGCACCCTTAAATAAAATGAGGTTGTAAACCGGGGCCGGAAATGCGCCTCGTGTTACTTCCAAACCCATCAGTCGGTAGTGGTTTGCACCCGCAGCGAAGGTAATCGGTCCTGAGCCCCCCTGACCGTTGAATTCAATCTTGGCCAGGACGTTGTTGGTCGAAGCGCACTGCCAGGCCGGTCGGCCGGGCAGCGACGACACGCCTGCGTAGCAAGGGGTCAGGCGAGTGCCTTCGGGAGGCAGACTGGAATCTGGGGCGCTCGTTCGGATGATAATCCAATGCGCGTCATTGCAGCTTTTGTTGGGCAGCACAAAGTTGCCAGTAAACGTCGCGCCCGCCTGTAACTGAATGATATCGCCGCAGGAAGCAGTGGCGAGAGCCTGCTCGAGACTTTGTCCGGAACTTACGGTCCAAGTCTTTCCGCTTGCAGGAGTATCTTTCAAGGAACTCTTTACGTGCTCCCTCGGGAGCTCCGCGGGGCCATCGGAAGGGTTGCTTTTGGAAGATTGAGCCCAACTTTCGACCCGAAAGGCACAAGTCAGAATCAACAAAACGGAAACAACCCATAGCGCCGTGATCCAGCGGCGAACCTTCATGGTTGTTGACCCCTTCTTGCAATCAGCCTAACCAGAGCATTATGGGAGAATTCAAAAGCTCTTGTAGCCGGTGAACCGCACTGGGTCGCGACTCCGAGCAAATGATCGGATGCTGTTTTATTGGCGGATCGGCTACAAAACATAAAAGACGCGCACTCAACCTTGTTGCCAGCCCTGAAAGCCGGCAGAGGAGAAAAGATCGCAGCTTAAGCCTCAAAGCTAGGATATACATCTCAGGAAACTAATTGCAAGGCAGACAAGGGCAGTGATGCCCGGCACGATTTATTCGGACTTTCGTGTCATGGGCGGAAAGCACGATGGACGCTAGCCCAGTTCTGTGCGGTTAACTCGCTTCCAACAGGAATCGCTCAGCAAAAACTGTCGAGTAGAAAAGGTCGAGCTTGGAACTGGTCCGACGGTGACCCTTCATCACCGTCGGGCTCTGGCAAACCTGGCGCAAGGTGTCGAAGAAAGAGCAGGAGCAATCCGCCCGTACCGTCCCCTGGCCGAGACAGAATCTCTATTCGACGCCAGCGATCGCCGAGTTGATCCCAGCCACATCCGCTCCCGGGTCCTTACCATCTGTGCCTTTCCCCTTATAGGGACTTGAGGCTAGCAGACCATAGTTGCCGCCAATTCCTCCGTTGTAGTTGGTGAGTTGGGCGGCGTTCGCAGTGGGGGATACGAAGTTCTTGCTGGGCCACGCGCTCGAAGGGTACTGCGCGGTATTTCCAATCAGCAAATTGCCGGCGAACTCGAGCGGACTGAAGCAGGCATTGAGTGTCCTTATCGGTTTGTCGAAATAGGCGCAGTTCTCTGGCCCACCGCCGGTCGACCATACCGGGTACGTGCCGGTGCTCAGAATATTGTTGGTAAAAACAAAGTTCCTCATCGGCCCATTGGTTGCGACCATGTTGCCAATGTTGAGCATCGTGGCCGACGGGAAAGCGGTAACGTGATCGATGGTCACGTTTTGCAGGAGGGGGGCGCCTGCACCCACAGAGATCTGTGCAAAAAGACTGGCACCGTAATATTTCTTACCGTCCAGGTCGTCGATCAGGAGGTCATGGATGCTGTAGCGCTGTCCATCGAGTTGAGCGCCGCCATTGTCAGACAAGGCGTTGGCGATCTGTAGTCCGTCTCCGACATGGCGAACGAGGTTGTAGCGGATCGTCACATCGGTCACCTGGCAAACGGGGCAGAGATTGTTGCCGTTCACACCCGCCTGATTCTTGGGCGTCAGCAGGATGGCAAAGCCCGCTTGCGAGAATCCGCCCCAGGAATAGTCCATAATGTTGCCCTCGACCAAAACGCGCTGTGCGTTTTTCAGTTCGAGGAGATTTTTGACGATGAAGGGATTCCCGTTGGTTGCACCCACGTGCCCGGCTTGCCCTTTCATCCAAATCAAAGGTTTGAAGAAGTGATTCTGACGGATCTCAATATCGGCGGGCGTTAAAGTTGCGGCGCCTCCGCCGAATATGATGTTCTCCCCGGAAGCCTCCAGAAAGTTGTCCACGATTTTGTAAGGCCCCATCACGTCGTTACCGCCGCCACCAGCGATTGCCTGCGCATCGCTGCACGATCCAGTGACCGAGATGCAGTGAAAGTCCGTAAAGGACGAATCCACGATGGCGATGTTGGTCCCCTCGAGTCCGATCCCCCGAGCGGTCTCGCCCTGGGCCGTGCCATGCAACCATAGCCGGTCGAACACCACATGATCGGCGGCCCCTCGAAACAGGACAAGGTTGTAAACCGGCCCCGGGAATGCGGCTCGCGTCACTTCCAATCCAGTCAGCCGATAGTAGTTTGCACCTGAGGCAAAGATGATGGGGCCGCTGGCGGATGTTGGCATCACCAGCTTAGCCAGGACATTATTCGTAGAGGCGCATTGCAAGGCAGGCCGCGCTGGCAGTGACGTCACGCCTGCATAGCAGGGCGTAAGTCGCGAACCCTCCGCCGGCAGCAAGGAATCGTCGCTCGTGCGCACAATGATCCAATTGTTGTCGTCACAATTCTTGGCTGGGAAGGTGAATATTCCGACAAAAGTTGCGCCGGCTTCAAGTTTAATGGTGTCGCCACAGCTGGCGCTGTTCAGCGCGGATTGTAGATTTCCTCCGGAGTTGACTGTGATCGTTTTGCCGGGCGCCGGAGTGTTCGACATTGCAGATTGCATGTAGACACGAGGTAACTCCGCCGGGCCATCAAATCCGCTGTTCGAAGTGGTGGAGCCTGTCGAACTTGGCGAAACCGTTAGGCTCAAAGCAGCGGTGGCGCTGTGTCCGGAAGCGTCGCTCACCTGGACGGAAACGGGATACGAGCCGGGCACCGCAGTCATTCCACTCATGATGCCGCTCGAGCTGTGCAACTGGATTCCGGACGGCAGGATGCCGCTTAAGAGATTCCAGTGGTATGGTGCCAGGCCACCGACGGCGGAGAGCGAGGCAGTATAGGGCGTGCTGGCATCCGCTGCTGGGAGGGCGGAATTGGTAATCGCCAGCGTAGATACAACGGGGGGAACAGCCACGGTTAAGCTGAAAGCGGCGCTAGCGCTGTGCCCGGAAGCGTCGGTCACCTGTACGGAAAAGGGGTACGACCCAGAAAGCGCCGTCCTTCCTGCGATGACGCCGCTGGAGGTCTGTAACTGGATTCCGAATGGCAGGAGGCCGCTTATGAGATTCCAGTGGTATGGTGCCAGACCACCGATTGCGGAGAGCGAGGCGGCGTAAGAGATGCTGACATCCGCCGCTGGGAGGGCGGAGTTCGTAATGGCCAACGTAGAAGCAACTGGGGGTACAGCCACTCTTAAGCTGAAGGCAGCGCTAGCACTGTGCCCGGAAGCGTCGGTCACCTGCACGGAAAAGGGGTACGACCCAGAAAGCGCCGTCCTTCCTGCGATGACGCCGCTGGAGGTCTGCAACTGGATTCCGATTGGAAGGAGGCCGCTTATGAGATTCCAGTGGTATGGTGCCAGGCCACCGATGGCGGAGAGCGAGGCGCTGTAAGAGATGCTGACATCCGCCGCTGGGAGCGCGGAGTTGGTGATGGCCAACGTAGATGCAACTGGGGGAACAGCCACCGTTAAGCTGAAGGCAGCGCTAGCGCTGTGCCCGGAAGCGTCGGTCACTTGTACGGAAAAGGGGAACAACCCGGGAAGCGCAGACTTTCCTGCGATGACGCCGCTGGAGGTTTGCAGCTGAATTCCGGACGGCAGGATCCCGCTTGCCAGCGTCCACTGGTAAGGTGCGGCGCCACCGATGGCGGAGAGCGAGGCGCTATAGAGCACGCCCGCGTCCGCTGTCGGAAGGGCGGAGTTCGTAATCGCCAAAGAAGAAGTCACGGCGGGCATGACGGTCACGGTTGCGCGAACCGAAGTGGCCGAACCGTCGATGTCCGAACCCTTTCTGACCACATGATTGGCGGGACTTGTCGCCGTTATGGAGACTCTTGTCGCGCTGGTCACCTGAGGTGCCGTGAACAATCCGCTGCTCGAAATGGTCCCCCCGCTTGCCGACCAGGTCACGGAGGTATTCGTAGTTCCGCTGATGCGTGCGGTGAATTGCAGATGTTTCATCGATGCTACGGTCGCAGTCCCGGGTGAAAGCGAGAGCCCGGCTGGAGCAACGGCCCCGGAAGTTCCAGCTCCGCTCTGCAAAGCGGCGCCACATGCGGTAATAAGGCAGGTAAGACAGATAAGGCAGAACAGGAGGAAAAAGACGATAAAATTCGGGATAAGACTTCCATCACTGCGATTGCGTTCTGCCACTTGCAAGTGCCTGACATCGCGCATTTTAGGTATCCTCAGAACGGAATTTGGGGGGACGAATCGTTCGAGCCCTTAGTGATCACTGTAGGGAAAGGAATGCAAGGAGAGCAGATTACGCAGGGACACGTCCCCCTAGGGCACACTAGTACATACCAAGGGCACACGCACTTCCGGTTTTGACGGAGATAGTGGTAGGCAGCGTGGAAATTCCTACACCCCAACCAGTTACGAGGAGGTGGTGGAGATGCTTCAAGGGAGAAGTAGCGAATGCCGGCTATCGATTACCGAGTGAGGCGGCTTCCGGTCGCCCTCGTTGTTTGCGATGGTAGAAATCAGGATGGTTATCAGGTAGAGTAAAGGACTCATTTTCGGGACACAATCATCGCCAGTCGAAGTTGATTTTGGTCGTAGGTGGGAAACAATCGAACGGGGGAGAGAAGAGGGTTCCCCCCTCCGGGGCTTGCTAACTTCCACTCTTTCCCCAGAGCTTACCCTTCGACAAGCTCAGGGCAGGCTGTGGGCGCTGCATTCTTTTGCCCCTTCGCGGCTTGGTAGGAGCCTCATACAGCGTTGGAAACGCCGGCTATTTTCCTCTCGACACAGAAGTATGGTTGCGGTCGCGCTGGACGGGCAGGTGAAAGAGCAGGCACGATGGAGTGCGGCAGCGGCGTTTTGACTGATTGCAGAATTGTGAGCAAGCCGTGAAGAACCATAATTTCAACCGCACAGTTCAGAAGGTGCCATCGCACCTCTGAAAGGTTGGCTGATCGCGCTGATTTGTGCCGAGTTCCTGGCCTTTTTGCTTTTGCTGCACCTGATGCGTGAAAGCAAATACCTTGAGTTGTGCTCGCTGGTGGCAGAGTACGCGGTGCTGCTACCGTCGTTGATCTGGCCGCTAAGGTCCTGCGGCGGCGGCAAAGGTGAGCTACCGCTGAAATGGGCTGCAGTTACCATCGCTGTTTCCTTTTTTGTGGTTTGCGCCCCGTTATCGCGTCACGAATACGACTTTCGTGCGAATCTTTCAGTCGACGAATCTCGCCACAGTTTTCAAGCTCGAATTTTCCGCAGCGGAAGGTTAGTGTTAATTGCTGAGCCTTTTCCGGAAGCCACTGCGGACGCCCGCGAGACGCCAGCGGAACTCGACTATCAGAACCATGTGCTCACCACGAGAGGCTGGTTGACGCACTTTCCGCCGGAAATAATCCACAACGATAAGGCTGGAAAGAGGAATCGCCCCTGCTGTTTTCAACTCAGGAGGTATAGAAAATTCAAGCAGACTTCGGCTCAGCTCCAGCAGCGCGACTTCCGTTTCTTTTACATTGAAGATTTTGGCCACGGAGGCACAAATAGACTCTGGGGTGGGTTGCAAACTTTTGTGACTGTAGTTGCTACGTTGCTTTCGAAAAAAGGCCAACCTCAGTGGCGCATCGGGGCGTTCCGGGCTGAAACCACGACAGCGTAAAGTAAGACCCCGTTCAACAGTAACAGGCTCCAGACGAAGTATGGAACAAGAACAAGGTTCCACAACGCCGAATCCGTCACCCATGATGGAAAGTATGGCCCTGATCGGGTTAGAACGGACTGACCAGCAGCTAGGATCAGCACCAGAGCCACGACTAAGCCTCTTGTCCGCCTGAGCTGCTCGCCACCTTCCTCGAACCCCCAACATAGTGCCAGGGTCAAGATGCCGGCATCATTGACGCGGTGATATACGCAAAGGAAGCTTAAGGCGAGTAAAGAGCTGATTGCGAGAGCGTCCGAGCGCGGACGACCCCAGAACATGGCGTATGCCCAGATAGCTGCCCCTAAGAGGAAGATGGCATAAGCCAACGCATTCGCGGCAACTGCACTATGTGCGAACGGGTACAAAGCTACCTGAAGATTGACCAATGGGAAGCGGGCCGGATTGGCAGTAGTAAAGTCGTTCTCACCGCCAGGTCCAAACCAGTACTGAAGGTTTCCTCTATAGGCAGCAAGTAAAGCAGCAGGATTCAGTCGAATCTGGGCGATCGCTACTACGGACAGCACTATACCGATCAACACGCCGGCGGCGACCACTCGAAATCGTCGTCGAACCAGGTAATAGGCAAGAATCCATATGCCAAAATGAGGCTTCAGGCAGGTCGCGATCGCGAGAATGGCTCCCGAAGCCAGGTCATTTTCCTTGCTGGCCAGGTAGATGCCAAGCATGCACAGCGCAATCGTAATAACTGCCGCATTGCCTACAAGCAGTGCCGTGTGAAAGGGACGAAATGTGAAGACGATAGCCGTGATGAACCAAGCTTTATCATCAATCGCAGTGAATCGCCCGATACGGACCAGTGACCATGCAATGGTCCCCACACCCGCGAGCCCCAGTACGGCCCAGCAAAGGTTGGCCGCTCTCCAAGGTAGTAGGCTAAAAGGCGCAGCCAGCAGATAAGCAGTGGGCGGATAAATAGGGACGATCGAAAAACCTGGCCCCCCCAATTGCTTGGATGTGGTTGCAGCTAGGGCTCTGTTATAGGGATTTTCGCCATGACGCCAAAGCCAGGCACCGATGAAGGGGTCCGAGAAATCGTTCTTGCGAGCAGTCAGCGCTGGGACGACGCCATGATAAACGAAGTCCCCAAACATCATCAGAATGAGGAATGCCAAAAGTATCCGAGTCCCGTTGATCCTCATCCGAGATTTACCCTTTGACATCGAAAACCGCAGGCATTATACGCCCAAATCGCCTGCTCCGACACAGGCCTTGTGCTTCCGCGTGCTTCCGCGTGCTTCCGTGCTTCCGGGCGCACGTCATAGAAATGGAGAAAGGTGAAGAGCGTTCTTTTTTGTGTCGTCCTACGGCATATAACGCCGTGGGATAGATCCATGAAAACTTCTCCGGATGTACCTTCGTCCGTACGTGAACGGGCCGCAGTTTTGTCTCAACCTAAACCGATGCGCCGGAGGTCGGTCTCCGAGCGCACCATGAAATGCGGTAAAGCAGGCTGCCCCTGCCAGAGGACCCCAAAGCGCGTCACGGCCCCCATTACAGCTTGACACGGCCGAGGGCAGGCAAAACCCACTCCCGGTATCTGAGCCCGGAACAAGCCGAGCTCGCGCAGCAGCAAATCGAACAAGGGCATATGTTTCGGGAACAGATGGAGCAGTATCGGGAGGCTTGTGAACAAGGGGCCGATGCCCAACTGGAACCGTCCCCGGCGGCTGCCAAAGAGGCGGCCGAAAAAGGGGGCTCCAAACCGACCTTCAAAACGAAATCGTCCAGGAAATCGAAACACTCTTAGTGCGCCAGTCGATCCCCGACTTGGATTTCGAACCCATAGAAATGGCGGCACGGCGCCAGACTTTGCGCTGGGCAGCGCGTGCCCTGGAACAACGGCTCAACATCGACACCAGCGATCACGTGGGACCGCAGTTGCCCTGTCGCTGCGGAGGTTCCGCCCAGTATCATGGCCGTCACGAAAAGACCTTCGAAAGCGTACTGGGGCCTTTGCACCTACAACGCGCTTACTATCACCGTGAGCTATGCGGGGGCGGATTCTGCCCGCGGGACCGAGCTCTGGGGCTGGAATCGTTTTCGCTGACGCCCGGCGTTTTGCGCATGACGCAAAACCGGCCAACGAAGTGACCACCGGGTCCGACGCAGGCCAAGTGGAGGGCGCGGTCAACCCCAACGCCGAAAACCTTTCTGCTAAGGGAAAAGCAACAGCGAAAAGTGCGAAGCGGCCAATGCGGTGACCACCGGGTTTGGCATGGAGCGGGAGGCAGAAAATCCTAAACGGAGTGTCTGCGAGCCCTTTCGTGAAGCCATTGAGTTAGGGCTGAGCCGCGGCCGTGACGCCACTGCAATCTGGCAAGAACCGAGAGCGGTTTCGGTGGTAGCTATCAGACGGTCAAGTGCTACGTGCGCAAGTTGCGTGGAAAGCAGCCACTGCAGCCACACGCGGTGATTCTGGGCCTCAACCCGAGGTAATCGTGTACTTCAGCAGGCACCACAGGGCGCGGAAGCCATCTTTCCAGCCTATCTTTTTCCCTTCCTCATAGGTGCGGCCCCAGTAACTGATACCGACTTCGTAGACGCGCAGGCGGCGCTTGGCGATTTTTACCGTGATCTCCGGTTCGAAGCCGAATCGGTTCTCCTCGATCGGAATCGACTGCAGCACTTCGCGGAGGAAAGCTTTGTGGCAGGTCTCCATGTCGGTCATGTTCATGTTGGTCAGGGCGTTGGAAATCAGCGTCAGCACGGAGTTGCCCACGGAGTGCCAGAAATAAAGGACGCGATGCGGACCCGATCCCAGAAAACGCGATCCG
>Ga0210406_10000335_pt1 | contig 67445 bp, 63 predicted proteins | sample IncBWC30MmetaG_FD_155454 | JGI IMG/M metagenome (GOLD analysis project Ga0210406, IMG submission 155454) | Forest soil microbial communities from Barre Woods Harvard Forest LTER site, Petersham, Massachusetts, United States - Inc-BW-C-30-M | ecosystem: Environmental > Terrestrial > Soil >...
TCTGCCAGTTGATGCTGGAGCAGAATATTTTGATCGGCGGCGAAGAGAGCGGCGGTATTGGCACGAGTTTGTACCTGCCGGAACGCGACGCCACAGTCTCCGCGCTGTTCCTCGCAGAATTGATGGCGTGGCATGGCAAGTCGCTCGGCGAACTGCTCGACGCGCTGCATCAGGAATTTGGCGAGCACCACTATGGACGGGTAGATCTGGAGGCAACCACGAAACAAAAAGCCGCGGCCATTACCTGGTTTTCGGACGGCCGGGCCAGCCAAATACTCGAATGGCCAGTGGTTCGCCGCGAAACCATGGATGGGATTAAACTTTATCTTGGCGAAATTGGCTGGGTGATGGTGCGCGCGTCCGGCACGGAAAATCTTTTGCGCGTGTACGCGGAGACATCGCAAAAAGCGGCGACACAGCGCGTCTTGCAGGCGGTCGCGGGCACAATTCAGAAAACATAACGGGATAATTCCATGAATAAAATCAATGTCGCCGACAAATTCTCCCGGATCAGCGAGATGTGGAGTCCAAAAATCCTGGGCGAAGTGAATGACAGCTACATCAAGGCGGTGAAGTTTATCGGGGAATTCGTGTGGCATCACCACGAAAATGAAGATGAAATGTTCATGGTGATCAGCGGCAAGTTGCGCATGAAATTCCGTGACCGCGAAGAGATTGTCGGACCGGGCGAGTTCATCATTGTGCCGCGCGGCGTCGAACATCTTCCAGTCTCCGACCAGGAGACGCAGGTTCTTCTTTTTGAGCCGAAGAGCACTCTGAATACCGGAAATGTCAGAAATGAAAGGACGCAGGCTGAACTGGAGAAGCTGTAATCCAGTTTTGCCGGCAACGCCATGAGTCACCGTTTCTATACTCTCGATGTTTTCACCAATACGCGCTTCGAAGGCAATCCGCTTGCGGTTTTCACCGATGGAGATGGACTTTCGCAAAACACCATGCAGGCGATTGCGCGAGAGATGAATCTTGCAGAAACGGTCTTCGTGCAAAAGCCGACTGACGATCGCGCGCTGGCGCGCCTGCGTATTTTCACCACGCAGGAAGAGCTGAAACTTGCCGGACATCCGGTGATCGGTACGTGGTTTCTGCTGGCTGAACTGGGGGTGGTCCCCGCGCACGAAGGCGGCGTGCATGTGCTTCAGCAGACCGGCGCGGGCGTTCTTCCGGTCGAGATTCGTTTTAAGGACGGCAGGCCACAGCGAGTGACGATGACGCAGACGGGAGCAAAATTCAAAGCGCCGAAAATCAAGAAAGCGGCGCTCGCAAAGGCGCTCGGACTGTCGCTCAAGGATTTTGACACATCGCTCGAGCCAACCTGCGTTTCGACCGGTATCTTCAATCTGATGGTGCCACTGCGCAATCGCGCCGCGCTGGGAAAAATTCAGATGAACATGGGCGAGCTGCGGCGATTGCTCGGCAAGAATGCGACCATGGCCTATTGCTTTGTGCTGAATGGAAACGGGAAAGCATTTACGCGCGGCATGCTTCCCTGGGGAGTTTACGAAGATGCCGCGACGGGTTCGGCGGCCGGTTCGCTGGGAGCTTTTCTGGTTAACCATGGCAAACTCGGTGCCGGACATACGCTCAACATTCAGCAGGGAGTCGAAATGGGTCGCCCCAGCCAGATTGAAGTGGAAGTGACGCAATCCGGCAACAAATTGATTCCTCGCGTGAGTGGCGCCGCGGTTCGGGTGTTTGAAGGAACGATCTAGCGGGCGATTATCGCTTTCGAATGGTCTTGGTGGCTGCGTCCAGAATCCCGTTTACGAAACTGCCCGAATCTTCTCCGGAAAACTTTTTCGCGAGAACGATGGCTTCATTGATAACCACTCTCGGAGGCGTTTTTGAACTTTGTAATTCGTGAATCGCCAGCCGCAGAATCGCGCGGTCAATGGCGGCCAGGCGTTCGAATCGCCAGTGGTCGCAATGTTCCTCGATGGCCGAATCGAGAAACTTGACGCGTCTTGCGGCACCCTCGAATAGCTCGTTTGCGAATTTTTCCGTGTCTTCGGCGGCTTTGGCTGCTCTCCAGAATTTCAACTCAAGCTTGCGCAGCTCCTGCGGGCTCATCTCCCATTGGAAGAGCATCTGCATGGCAAATTCTCGGGCTTTTGTCCGGAGTGCCACGCTATTTGCGCCGCGCTTTTCTTGCCGGCGGATTGGTAGCGGAAGTAATTGGCCGGAGCTTTCGCGAGAGTTGTGCCATTTCGATTGCGCCCAGGCCCGCTTCGAAGCCTTTATTTCCGCTTTTCAGTCCGGCGCGGTCGATGGCCTGTTCGAGAGTGTCGCACGTAAGCACGCAAAAAATGATCGGGACACCGCTGTCCATCTGAGCAAGCTGCAGCCCGCGCGAAGTTTCCGCGCATACGTAATCGTAATGGGTGGTTTCGCCGCGCAACACGCAGCCAATCGCGATCAGCGCGTCGTAGTTTCCCGTCTGCGCCATTTTCTTTGTGGATAAAGGGAGCTCAAAGGCGCCTGGGACATGGACTACATCAACATCGCCGGATTGCGCGCCGCAGCGCTCCAGCGCGTCGACGGCCGCGCTCAGCAAGCGATCCGTGATGAAGCTGTTAAAACGGCTTACCACGATTCCAAAGCGCAAACCGCGCGCGCTGAGTTCGCCGATGATTTTGCCGGGCTGTAATTTTTCCGCCATCAAATTATTTTTCGCTTCATCGCCCTGTGAACGCCGCCGGTCTTTTTTCCAGAAATGCTTTGGTACCTTCGCGCATGTCTTCTGTCGCGCAGGCCACGCCGAAGAGCGTCGCTTCGAGGAACAATCCTTCTTCTAGAGGCATCTCGGAGCCGCGTTCGATGGCTTCCATGGTGAACTTCACCGCCAATGGACCGTTGGCAATGATTTTTTTCGCCATTGCTTCAGCGGCAGAAAGAAGCTCGGCCGCTTCGTAGATATGGTTCACGAGCCCGATGCGCAGCGCTTCCTCGGCAGCGACCATTTCACCTGTCAAGCACAGCTCGTGCGCAACACCTTTGCCGCACAAGCGGGCGAGCCGCTGCGAACCGCCGTAACCCGGCAAAATTCCCAGCTTCACCTCAGGCTGCCCGAGCTTGGCGTTCTTGCTGGCGATTCGAATCGAGCAACTCAATGCCAGCTCGCATCCGCCGCCCAGAGCGAATCCATTAATCGCGCAGATGGATGGCTTGCCCATCGTTTCCAGAAGATGAAAAACGCTCTGGCCAAAAAGCGAGAACTCTTTTCCATTCACCGGTGTTTGTTGGGAGAGTTCGCCGATGTCCGCGCCGGCGACGAACGCTTTCTCGCCTGCACCGGTAAGGATCAAGACACGCACGTTCGCGTCATCAGCCGCATCCAGCAAAGCGCCGCGCAGTTCTTCGATGGTTTTGCGGTTCAGCGCGTTCAAGACCTTCGGCCGATTGAAAGTGATTTTCCCGATGCCGTCGTATTTGTCGAATAAAATATTTTCGTAGCTCATTGCACTCTTCTCGCCCGAGTTTTTGCCCGAAAAAATTATAGTTTTTGCGCCACGGGTTTTTGCGGGTCGCTGTAATCATAAAATCCGCGCCCGGCCTTGCGCCCGTTCCAGCCCGCCAGCACCATGCGTTTCAAGAGTGGCGGCGCAGCGAAGCGGCGTTCCTTGAATTCATCGAACATAATCTGCGAAATATAATACGTGGTATCGAGGCCGACAAAATCGAGCAACGTCAGCGGGCCCATCGGATGTCCGCACCCGAGTTTCATCGAGTTATCGATGTCCTCGATGGAGCCCACGCCTTCTTCGAGCGCGCGTATGGCGTCCAGCAGATATGGGACCAGCAAACGATTGACGATAAAGCCCGTCGAATCATTGGCGCGAACCGCGGTTTTGCCAAGTTTGCCGCCGAAGGCCACCATCTGTTCGTACACGGCAGCGTCGGTGGCGATGGTTCGAACGACTTCGACCAGCTTCATCACCGGCACGGGGTTGAAAAAATGCAGTCCGACGAATTTTTGTGGCCGCTTGGTGGCAGTTGCGATTTCCGTAATCGTCAACGATGACGTATTGCTGGCGAAAATTGTGGTCGCGGGACACAGCCTGTCGAGCGCGGCAAATAATTCTCGCTTTGCAGGAAGCTGTTCGATGATGGCTTCGATTACCAGATCGCAATCTCTTAACTCTTCAATGGCCGTAGTGCCCTTCAACCGCCCACGAATTTCGCTTTTTGCGGATTCGGCAATGGTCCCTTTCTCCACCAACCGCGCAAGATTTTTCTCAATGGCCTTGATACCCCTGTCCACAAGCTCAGGGCTCACTTCGCGAACTATCGTTGAAAATCCCGCCGCCGCGCTGACCTGAGCGATTCCCGCGCCCATCAGTCCACACCCGACGACTCCCACTTTTTCAATCGCCATACTTTCCTCGTTTGAGAATACGCGCGGGGCGCCCGTCGCTAATTATCCGGAGAGCACCCGAGCGCCCCAAGACATCCGGAGCCGGAACACAGAGTGTATCAAAATCTCGCCGATTCGCAGTCACACTGACTTGCTAGGCGATATTTTCCACGATCATCGCGATTCCCTGCCCGCCGCCAATGCAAGCCGTCGCCAGTCCGTAGCGCAGCCCGTTTCGCCGCAACTCGTTCAACAGCGTGATCACCAGCCGGGTTCCGGTCGCGCCGAGCGGATGCCCCAGCGCGATTGCTCCGCCATTCACGTTGGTCTTCTCGCGATTCAAGCCCAACGCTTTTTCGACCGCGAGAAATTGCGCGGCGAACGCTTCGTTCACTTCGACGCGATCCATCTGTTCGATGGTCAGACCCGCGGACTTCAGCGCTTTCTGCGAACTTGGAACCGGGCCGATCCCCATGATGCTCGGATCGACACCGGCTGTCGCCCAGGAAACGATTCTGCCGATCGGTTTCAAGCCGCGTTCTTTGGCTGTCTTTTCTCGCGTGACGACGACCGCTGCGGCGCCATCAACAATTCCGCTGGCGTTGCCGGCAGTGACGATTCCGTCTTTCTTGAATGAGGGCGGCAATTTTTCCAGAATTTCCATGGTCGTTTCTGGCCGCCGGTGATCGTCTTCGCTTACCGTAATCGTTTTCTTTCCCTGCTTTACTTCGACCGGCACCAGTTCTTCTTTCATGCGGCAAGCTTTGTACGCGGCGTCTGCAGCTTGCTGGCTTCGAAGGGCGTAAGCATCCGCGTCTTTGCGCGTAATCCCGTACTGTTCGGCAAGTTTTTCAGCGGTCAGCGCCATCGGCAGACCGCAATAGGTGTCCGTCAATCCCGCCATCAGAGAATCCTCCAAAGCGCCGCCGCCAAGCTTGAGACCGCTGCGCAATCCGCGAATCACAAACGGGGCTTGCGTCATGTTCTCCATGCCCCCGGCGAGAACAAGCTCGCATTCGCCAAGCAGCAACCGTTGCGCGGCCTGCGAGACGGACTCGATCCCTGAACCGCACAGCCGATTTACCGTTACCGCGGGAGTCTCGGTTTTCAGCCCGGCCTTTAGCGCGACGTGCCTTGCTCCGTAAAGCGCGTCGGCACTGGTCTGCATCACGTTGCCAAAAATCGCATGGTCGAATTCGGCGGGATCGACATTCGAACGGCGAATGGCTTCCTTCGAAGCGGCCACTGCCAAATCAATCGCCGAAACATCCGAAAATGCCCCGGTGTAACGCGACATCGGCGTACGCGCGCCCGCCACAATCACTACGTCGGTTGGAAACATATCTATCCTCGTCTGGAGAATTTTGTCGCGGTTCAAAGAAATCGCAAAATCATCGTTCCGAATAGAGACTTCTTGTCCCCGTCATTCCGAACCAGTCTGTCTTGGGTTTCTGACTCGTTCAAGGATATCGCTCAAATTTTCGGGGCTTCCAGCGTAACCACCGTGTCACCGCCGCGCTTTCGCGCTTCTTCCATCGACGTTTCCGCGCGATTCATCAAGTCGGTGACAATGTCTTCGCTCTCAAAATCCGACTTCGCGACGGCTTCTACAATACCCGCGCTCAATGTAATCGCCGAGGCCTCCCATGGAGGCCGAATGCCAGCTGCCGCGCGGCGCAATTTGTCAGCCAGGTTCTGCGCTCCTTCCAGAGTCGTATCCGGTAAGATGAACGCCAGCGACCAGGAGGTATATTTCACGGCGACGTCGTTCTGCCGCACGATCGGCTGCAAGGATCGGGCCAGCTGCTCCAGAAATTTCTCCATCGGCGACTCGCCGTGTTGCCGCAGTATTTCTCCGCCGCGGTCGATCTGCAATATCGTCAGCGCCAGCGGCGTACCTTGCGATCGTGCCCGGTCGGCTTCGGTCAACAAGCAGCTCTGATACGAACTGCGGCTCAGAAGACCGGTGCGCTCATCCGACACGCCCATGCGCCGCACCAGCGACCGCAGCCGCGTGTGGCTGACGCTCATCAACATCTGATCGCCGATGGCCTGCAGAAAATAAGTCTCGTTGGGCTTCCATTTGCGTGGCTCCGCGTGTCCGACGATGATCATACCGGCAGGCTGCTGCGTTTCGCGATCGGTGATTTTCACGCCGAGAGCCGTGCGTAACGCCAGCTCGCTCAGCACCGAGCCAGGTGTGTTCTCCACTACCAATCCGCCGAGTTCGTCGCCTTCGGCCTTTTCCACTTGCGCCAGCAGGAACACCACTTGTGCGCCCGGCGCCGGCTTCATGTTCGGTCCGCAATATTCCGCCGCCAAATCCGGAGGCCTGCCCGGCGAGCCGATCACTGCAAGTGCGCGGCTCACACGCAAGTATTCTCCGATCTCATTGACGGCGGTGTTCAGCATCGCGCGCGGAGTCTGCTGCCGGAATATTTTCTGATTGATCTCTGAAATTTTCGAAAGATCGCGCAATGTGTCCGCGTTGTATGCGCCTGTTTTAGCGGGACTGGCTTTGGCTACTTCCGCGGGAGGCGGACTGGCGGGCCGCGGCGCTTCCATCTTCTTGGCAGGTACGCCCTGCGGCCAAAAATTCGCCGTCTGGTACAGATTCTGCAGACGGGTGTTTTTTCCCTCTTCGCCAGGAAATAGCTCAGCGATTTTGTGCAAGCGGTCCATGGCTTTGTTTTGCAACGAATACTGCAGGAAAATTTCCGTCTGCACGATCAGATCTTCCAGTGTCTGCATGCGCCGACCCTCTTCGCTAGCGGGAGCGCCCGACTCAGGAATGCTGCGCGGCCCAGCCTGCGGTTCGGTTTCCGAAGTGGAAATTGTGGTGCCCGATCGCGTCAGCCGGCTGGCGATTCGCTGCACAAACGAATCGTCGGCTTTTCCGCGCAAGCGCTGCAAACGTTCCTGATTGCGGTAGTCGTAAGAGTCGATGTCCACTAACCGCTCCAACGAATCGCAGGCTTTTCGAATGTTGCCGTCCTTCAGGCATGCGTCGAACAGGTGGATCATGATTTCGAAGTATTTCGATTCGCGATTGAGTTCGTTGTATAGCGCCGCCCAGAATTCCAGCACCACGCTCGATTCGGGGTGGCGCCCGGCGACATCGTCCAATTGCGCGGCAAATTCGTTCTGCCGTTTGTCGGCAAACATCTTCCGCTTGACGCTTGCAAGCACTTCCACGGCTTTATTCCCGGATCCGGCGACAATATATTGCTCGGCAAGTTGAAAAAGCCGTGCCATTCCTGCGTTGCGATCGCGCAACAACTTCTCCAGCACTTCTCGTGCGCGATCCAATTGTCCCGAGCGCATCAGCGCTTCTGAATAAGTTTCCAGGAAAACCGGGTCGGATTCAGTCGTCGCAAACGGCGTAAGTAATTTCGCCGCGTCCGCTGCGTCGCCTTTCCGTAACTTCGCCGCGCCGTAAAGCAGCGCAACGCTCCGCTCATTCGGAGCCAGCGCGTGCGCACGGGATAAATATCTCAAGGACTCATCGGTAGAACCGCTCGCCGTCGCCAGCTGCCCTGCCCGCAATAAGGCGCGCGCCGCAAGATTATTCCGGCCATTTCGCTCGGCCACCTCCGCCAGCGTGACTTGCCGCGAAAGATTTTCCGGCTCAAGCTGCGCCATACGCTCCAAACAGAAAAGTGCATCTTCCTCGCGGCCGGCCAGCGTAAACAGTTCGGCCGCTTTGCCGTACTGCTCGCTTGCTTCCTCGGGCCGGTTTTGTTTTTGTTGCAGGAAGGCGTAGCGGGCGATGCGCTCGGGCGGTTGATTGGCGGATAGATTTTTCAGAAATCGGTTGTAGATAGCCAGCGCTTTTGATTCGTCCTTCGGATCGATCAGCAAATCAAAAAACATTCCGTAGTAAACCGCGGCACGCTCCGGCTGCTCCTGCCGCGCGTACAAATCACCGAGCGCTTGTGTGGCTTCCGGATGCGAGGGCGCGTCCTCCAGCACGGCCAGATACGCGTCAATGGCATCCTCGGTGCGGTTCTTTTCGAGGAATTTCTTGGCGCGTTCCAGTTGTCTGTTGACGTCGGTCATTACCTGCGGTTTGCCTTTGCGGAGCCTGTCTGCGCGGAGCCCGGGTGATCGTAGCCCCGTTAAGGCAAGGGATCGGACGCAATCGCGGCTGCGGGTCGCGAGCCTCGCCCTTAGACTATATACCGTCCGAAAAACGCGGGCAAAACCTCAGCGCAGCGTGATGCGGAATCATGCACCTTCTGGTGTTTGGTGGGGTCCGATGTCGATCGGCGTAGGTTCGGCACTTGTAGGGCGGTACCGTAACCCCCCCCGGCACGCACGGACCGAGGACCTCGAGGCGAGTCTGCTTGCGGCGAAGTTGCGCAAGTATCTTCGGCGAGGCACGCATAGTGCCAGCAGCCGTCATCCGATGCCAGCAGCCGTAAGCGTGGGCACGTGTTTTGCCAATAGCCGTCATTCCGAGGAGCGAAGCGACCAGGAATCTCTCTTCCTCTTCGATTGAAGCGCCAACAGAAATTCCTCGCTGCGCTCGGAATGACCAGACGGGTGAGTGGCTCACCCGCAAAAACCGAAGTCCGCGCGGGCGGCTCCTAGTCCCTGCCAAACCTCCGCAACGCCTCCAGTTTCTCCGCCGCCGCGCCAGTTGCGATTGCCTGTTCGGCTTTGACCGCGCCATCGCGAAAATCCTCAGCGACACCAGCCGCCAGCAGTGCCGCCGACGCATTGATCACCACAATATCCCGATGCGCCCGGTCGCGTTCGATTTCCGCGACTCCATCAAAAATACTTCGAATGGTTGCGGCGTTCTCATTGAGAGAGCCCCCGCGAATCGCATCGAGCGGCGCAGGCTTCTTCCCGAACTGTTCCGGCGTCACTTCGTATTTCCGCAATTTGCCGCCGCGAACTTCGGCAACGATGGTCGGCCCGGCAAGCGAAATCTCATCCAAATTCCCAGCGCCGTGCACCACCAGCGCGTGTTCCGTGCCCAACTCCGCCAGCGTTTCCGCGACCACATCCAAAACGTCCGCAGAAAATACCCCCACCAGCTGCGCTTGCGCCTTTGCGGGATTCGTCAACGGACCGAGTAGATTAAATATGGTCCGAACCCCCAATTGCTTCCGCGCCGGCATGGCCTGTCTGGCAGCGGTGTGCGCGGCCTGCGCGAACAAAAAACCAATTCCAATTTCGCGAATTCCCTGCCCGATACGCGGGAACGGCAAATCGATGCGAACGCCAAGCTGTTCTAACACGTCCGCGCTGCCGCACTTCGAACTAGCTGCGCGGTTGCCATGCTTTGCGACGCGCGCCCCCGCTGCCGCAGCCACGATCGCAGCCGCCGTGGAAATGTTGAATGTCCCGGAACCGTCGCCGCCCGTTCCGCAAGTATCGACCATCCGCTCCGGCAAAGTCTCTCCATCGGCAAACACGCGCGCAGCATGCCGTCGCATCACTCGCGCAAATCCTGCTAATTCCTCCGCTCTGTACGGCCTCGCGTTCAACGCACTCAGCAATTGCACAATTTCTGACGTCTCCAGTCGCCCCCCGAGCAACTCCTCCATAATCCCTTCCGCTTCCGCTCCGCTTAACACATTTCCGGACGCGGCGCGGGCCAGTGGCCGGAGCGTCATGCGATTTCCGCCCGCCCGGGCGGCTTTCTGCCACCATTCCTGAACCATGGTCGAATATTGGGCATTTCCCGCGTTCTTGCTCCGCTGTCTCGTTCCGAGTAAACTTCTATGTTTTGCGAACGCTAAAATTCTAACACTGGCTGTTCCGCAGCCGAACACGAATGGATCATTGATGAAGATTCACGAGTACCAAGCCAAAGCTATCCTCGCGCGCTATGGCGTTACCACTCCCCGCGGCGAGGTCGCTTTCACCAAGGAAGAAGCCCGCGAAGGCGCGCACCGGCTGAAGTCCAACATCGTCGTTGTTAAGGCGCAGATTCACGCCGGAGGGCGCGGCAAGGCCGGCGGCGTAAAGCTGGCCCATTCGCCCGACGAAGCCGCCGAAATTGCCTCGCGCATGCTCGGCATGAACCTGGTCACCATTCAGACCGGTCCCGCTGGACGCATCGTGAAACGCCTTCTGATTGAAGAGGGCCTCGACATCAAGCGCGAACTGTACCTCAGTTTGCTCGTGGATCGAGCCTCGGCACGCGTGATTTTCATGGCCAGCGCCGCAGGCGGAATGGAAATCGAGGAAGTCGCCAAGAAAGACCCCGGCGCAATTCTGCACGAATCCATCCATCCAGCCGTCGGCCTGCAGCCCTATCAAGCACGCAAACTTGCCTTTGGGCTGGGGCTGGCCGGCGAAGCAGCCAATCACGCCGCTCCGTTTTTTCAAGCGCTCTACCGGGCGTTCGTGGACACCGACGCGTCAATGCTTGAAATCAATCCGTGCGTGCTCACCGGAGACGGCAGGCTGGTTGCTCTCGACGCTAAGATGACGTTCGACGACAACGGCCTGTTCCGCCACACCGACCTGCGCGGCCTGCGCGATCTCGACGAAGAAGATCCGCTCGAAGTGGAAGCTTCCAAGTACGGCCTCAACTACATCAAGCTCGACGGCAACGTCGCCTGCATGGTTAACGGTGCCGGCCTGGCCATGGCCACCATGGACATCATCAAATATTCCGGGGGCTCACCCGCGAATTTCCTCGACGTCGGAGGCGGCGCTTCCGCCGAGCAAGTCAAGAACGCGTTTCGCATACTCCTCAGCGATGCTGGCGTGAAAGCCGTCTTCATCAACATTTTCGGCGGCATTTTGCGTTGCGACGTGCTCGCTACCGGCGTCGTCGCCGCCGCAAAGGATCTGCAAGTGAAAATCCCAGTAGTCGTTCGCATGGAAGGCACGAACGTTGAACTCGGCCAGCAAATCCTCCGCGACTCCGGCCTCAACTTCACCATAGCCAACGGAATGAAAGACGGAGCACAAAAGGTCGTGGCTCTCGCCGGAGGTGCGCAATGAGCGTCCTCGTCAACGAAAAAACGAAGCTCATCGTGCAGGGTTTCACCGGCCGTGAAGGAACTTTTCACGCGCAACAGATGATCGAGTACGGCACTCAGGTTGTCGGGGGCGTGACTCCAGGCAAGGGCGGCACGAAGCATCTCGAACGCCCGGTATTTAACACGGTTGCCGAAGCCGTGAAAGGCACAGGCGCAAACGCCTCCGTAATTTTCGTCCCGCCTCCCTACGCTGCGGATGCGATTCTCGAAGCAGCCGACGCCGAGGTTCCGCTCGTCATCTGCATTACTGAAGGTATTCCCGTGATCGAGATGGTGCGCGTCAATGCGGTCGTTGATCGCAAGAAAACTCGTCTCATCGGCCCCAACTGCCCCGGAGTAATCTCTCCAGGCAAATGCAAAATCGGCATCATGCCCGGACGCATCCACAAACAGGGCAACGTAGGCGTCGTCAGCCGCAGCGGCACTCTCACCTACGAAGCTGTAGATCAACTCACGCGCCTCGGCATCGGACAGTCCACCTGCATCGGGATCGGCGGCGATCCCATCATCGGCACGTCGTTTCTCGACGCCATCAAACTCTTCAACGACGATTCCGAAACCAGCGCCGTCATCCTGATCGGTGAAATCGGCGGTGATGCCGAAGAGACCGCGGCCGCCTGGATCAAAGCCAACATGAAAAAACCCGTCGTCGGCTTCATCGCCGGGCAAACCGCCCCGCCCGGCCGCCGCATGGGCCACGCGGGCGCCATCATCTCCGGCGGCCAAGGCACGGCAAAGGACAAATACGCCGCGATGAACGCCGCCGGCATTCGCACCGTAGAAACCCCAGCCGATTTGGGCTCAACTCTAGCCGCCACCCTAAAATGAATTTGTTGCGTCCGGCTTCTCTGGCAGGCGCTCTTTGTAGTTTTGGTCTTGCAGCGGCCGGTCTTTAGACCGGTCTTTTCCGAACTTCCTGGAGGAAATTGTCGTGTCACTCGAACGTACTTTCGCAATCATCAAGCCCGATGCCATAGCTGCCGGTCAGCAGGGCGAGATCCTGTCGCGCATTCACAAAGCTGGATTCAAAATCGTCGCGATTAAATCCATGCGTCTGACGAAAGAAGAAGCCGGTGGCTTCTACGCTGTCCACAAAGCTCGTCCCTTCTTCGGCGAACTCACCGACTTCATGTCTTCCGGAAAAATCATCGCGCTGGTTCTGGAAGCCGATGGCGCAATCCTGAAGTGGCGCGACACCATGGGCGCCACCGATCCCAAGAAAGCCGCGCCCGGTACCATCCGCCATGACCTCGGCACCAGCATCGGCAACAATTGCACCCACGGCTCTGACGCGTCGGAAACCGCCGCCTTCGAAATCGGCTATTTCTTCTCCGGGCTCGAACTAATCTAGCTCGACTGATTCAAAAATCACGGTCGTCCTGGTAAGGGCGCGGCATGCTGCACCCCGGCTTGCCCTGGCGTCTATTGTCCCCTCCGCTACGAACCTCTTTGTGTCCACAGGGCTCTCAATATTTCTTCCCGGAGCCGTTTCCTTCGCTAACAAATTAGTTTTATCACCCGTCCCAACAAGGTGTAGCCTTTTCTCGTATTCTCCCCACGGAGGTTTCCATGCTTCGTCGCGATTTCCTTCAGTGCACTTCCCGCGCCGCCGCAAGCGCCCTGCTCGCTTCGCTCGGCATCGCAAAGCGCCTTGCCGCAATTCCCGCACTGCCGCGCAAATTCTCCGCCAACGACACCGTCACTTTGGGCCGCACCGGCATCCAGACCTCTCGCCTCGCGATGGGTACCGGCACGGTCGGCTCCGGCCATCACTCCCATCAAACCGCGCTAGGCGTCGAAGGTTTGTCGCGCCTGTTGCTAAACGGCTACGACAACGGCCTGCGCTTTTTCGATACCGCCGATTCCTACGGCAGCCATCCCCACGTAGCTGAAGCTCTCAAGCACGTCGATCGCAGCAAAGTCACTGTCCTCACCAAGTCCTGGGCGCGCACCGCGCCGGAAATGCGCGCCGATCTCGACCGCTTCCGCAAAGAACTCGGCACCGACCATCTGGACATCGTTCTTATGCACTGCCTCACCGAGGGCGACTGGACCACACGTTTCGAACCAGTGATGGACGTTCTTTCCGAAGCCAAACAAAAAAGTATCATCCGCGCGCACGGCTGTTCTTGCCATTCCATCGAGGCCTTATCCGCGGCGGCCAAGTCTCCGTGGGTTGAACTAGATCTCGCTCGCGTAAACCCTGTCGGCGCATTCATGGACGCCGAACCCGACACCGTCGTCAGCGTTCTCCGCGAAATGAAGACCAGCGGCAAAGCCGTCGTCGGAATGAAAATTCTCGGTCAGGGCACGCTGCGCAATCGTCAGGATGAAGCGCTTCGCTCGGCGCTCGGGCTGGGAATCCTCGACGCATTCACCATCGGCGCCGAATCCATCGCCGAGCAAAACGATCTCGTACGCCGCATCGCGGCCGCTTGATACCTTCGCGGTCAAGGTTATGACGAACCTCCCGGCGAACCCCATGAAGTAACTTGTCAGTGTGGGTCCGCCCGGGGCCGACGAAGAATCTCAACCCTAGACTTCGCGCCCACTGTAAGCACAATTCCGCCGGCGCTACACTGTCCGTATGGAACCGATCCAACAACTCGGCCGCCTGCTCCTCTCCGTCGGAGCCATGTTCATCCTCATCGGCACCCTCTTCTACGTGGGACCAAAACTGCCTTTCCGCCTGGGTCGACTCCCCGGTGACGTCAGTTACCGCGGGCCGCACGGCACATTTTACTTTCCACTCGTCTCGTGCCTCGTCATCAGCCTGGTCGTCAGTCTGATCCTATGGCTCATCAACCATCTCCGCCGCTAGACAGCCGGTGTACCCAACATGCCGTTCTCGCGCGTGGGTCTTGTCCTACGTTCCCCACCCCGCCGCTGACAGCGCCGCCAATTCATGAGAAACTAGTCGTTCCAAGACAGCGATTTTGCGCAGTCTGACTGTGCTCCCGTCGCCGAATTCATGGAAAATCGAAGGCAGGCGGCTCACCACCTTTCCGCTCTTGCCGGCAAAACAGGTACATGGACCCAAAGTTCCAGCGAAATTTCTGCATCATCGCGCACATCGATCACGGCAAATCCACGCTTGCCGACCGCTTGATCGAAATGACCGGTGGCCTCTCGGAACGCGAAATGTCTGCGCAGGTTCTGGACTCCATGGACCTTGAGCGCGAACGCGGCATCACCATCAAGGCGAAAAGCATTCGGTTGCATTACATAGCCAAAGACGGCCACACCTATCGGCTGAATCTGATCGACACTCCCGGCCACGTCGATTTTTCCTACGAAGTTTCCCGCGCGCTCTCCGCCTGCGAAGGTGCGTTGCTGGTTGTTGACGCCTCGCAAGGGGTCGAAGCGCAAACCGTCGCCAACACCTTTCTCGCCGCCGGACACAACCTCACCATTCTCCCGGTCATCAACAAAATCGATCTGCCCGCCGCGCAGGTCGACTTCGTCAAGGAACAGATCGAAAGTGTTCTGGCCATTGACGCGCACGACGCTCTGCCCATCAGTGCCAAGAGCGGCCTCGGTGTCGACGACGTTCTTGAGGCCATCATTCATCGCATTCCCGCGCCAAACGGCAGCGCCCTAAATCCCTTGCAAGCCTTAATTTTCGATTCCTGGTTTGATGCCTACCGCGGCGCGGTCGTTCTTGTCCGCGTGATGCAAGGCCGCATCGCCAATCACATGAAAATTCGTCTCTGCGCAGGCGACGACGTTTACGAAGTCGAACAACTCGGCGCGCTCACGCCCAAGCCGATCGCTCTCGATGAACTCGAAGCCGGCGACGTCGGCTTCATCGTCGCCAACATCAAACGCGTCGCTGACGCCCGCATGGGCGATACCGTCATTGAAGCCGGCAGCAATGCCCCGCCCCTTCCCGGATTTGAAGCCACAAAGCCGATGGTGTTCGCCGGGCTTTTTCCGGTCCTCGCCGACGATTACGAACCGCTGCGCGACGCTCTGGGCAAGCTGCAACTCAACGATGCCGCTTTCTACTACGAACCGGAAAATTCCGTCGCTCTCGGTTTCGGTTATCGCTGCGGATTCCTCGGCCTGCTGCACATGGAGATTGTGCAGGAGCGCCTGGAACGCGAATTCGGCCTCAATCTCATTACTACCGCGCCCAGCGTGCGCTATCGCATCACACGCGTCGGCGGTCAGGCCATCGAAGTGGACAGCCCGGCAAAATTTCCTAATCCCAGCGACATTGAAATGATCGAAGAGCCGATCATCAAGGCCATGATCATCACCAGCGACGATTCCGTCGGCGGAATCCTGCAGCTTTGCCAGGACAAGCGCGGCATCCAGAAAAATTTCGAGTATCTTTCTCCGACCCGCGTCATGCTCACCTACGAACTACCGCTCAACGAAATCGTTCTGGATTTCTACGACCGCCTCAAATCGGTTTCGCGCGGCTACGCCTCTCTCGACTACCATCTGCAAGGCTACAAGGAATCCGACTTGGTGAAACTCGATGTGCTAGTCGGCGGTGAACCAGTAGATGCGCTCGCCATGATCACCCATCGCGACACTGCTTACGAACGTGGCCGCGAACTCGTCACCCGCCTCCGCAAGCTGATTCCCCGGCAAATGTTTGAAGTTCCCATCCAAGCCGCCATCGGCAGCCGCGTCATCGCTCGCGAAACCGTCGCCGCCATGCGCAAAAACGTTCTGGCCAAGTGCTACGGCGGCGACATCTCCCGCAAACGCAAACTCCTCGAAAAACAAAAAGAAGGCAAACGCCGCATGAAGCGCGTCGGCCAGGTCGACATCCCACAGGAAGCCTTCCTCGCGGTCCTCAAAGTTTCCTCTTCCGATGACGACGAGTAGAATCGCTTAACCCCGAGCAAGGGTTTCTGATGTCCCATCTGGCTAGATTCCAGTCCGCCGTTCGAAGTCAGCTGCTCATTCTCGTCAGTGTTTTCACGTTCGTAACTTCTTCAGTCGCCGGACAATCGGTGACGGCGTCTCAAAATCGCCAACAGGAAGCCCGGAATGTTCTGGATGAAGGCGTGCAAGCATTCAAAAACGGGCAGTACGACCAGGCAACATTAGATTTTCAACGCGCCAAACAGCTCGACCCCAAACTCCTGAACGCTAGTCTTTACCTCGCAACTACCTACGCTTCACAATATATTCCTGGAGCGCGCAGCGAGGAAAACACCAAGCGCGGGCAAGACGCTGTCGAAGAGTTTAAGAGTGTCTTGATTCTGGACCCGCAAAATATCCCTGCAATCGATGGCCTTGGGTCGATGTTATTTCAAATGGCGGGCAATCCTTATGATCCTGACCTGTTCTCCGAATCGAAGTCCTACCACCAAAAACACATCGATCTGCGGCCAAACGATCCGGAACCATATTACTGGATCGGAGTGATCGACTGGACGTTATCGTTCCGAGCAAACGCCCAGTTTCGTGCAAGGTACAATTTGTCGATACGCGGAAAACAGCTCGAAGACGATGAGCCAGCACCCGACAGTCTTCGTCAAGAATACGTTCACGAATACGGCGCAATCATCGATGAAGGTATCGAATCCATGAAGAAGGCAATGACATTGCGACCAGACTACGATGATGCGATGGCATACTTGAATTTGCTGTACCGCCGGAAGGCCGACACCGTCACAACCCAAGCGGAACGTGAAAAGCTCATACAATTAGCCGACGATCTTGTAGATGAAGTGAAAAACATTAAGCAAAAGAGGGCGGAACGGCCACAATAGTCTGGTGTGAACAACGATGGTTGTTATGCCGATTCACTCTTCCTTACTTCTGTAGTCAGCCTTCCACGTTGCAATTGCACAGCAACCGTATCTCCTACCGCGACTTGCTCTGCTGATCGCAACACATTCCCCGCCGCGTCCATCGCGATGGCATATCCGCGTTCCAACGCCTTCAGCGGCCCACGTTCCTGCAACTGCAAACTCAGCCGCTCCAATCGCTCCCGTTTCTTCTGCAGCAGCCGTTCCGCCCGCGTACCAAGCTCCAAGCTGCGCTTATCCAAACGCAACCGCAGCGCCGCGATCGTCATTCGCAAATCGAATCGAGTAATCCGCAGATGCGCCAGAGTAAACCGTTTGCGCGATTGCTCCAGCCGAGCCTTCAACCCCAGCGCCACCCGTGAAGTCAATTCATCCGCGCGCTGCCGCCGCTGCCGCAGCAAATCCAGGGGACGCCGAAACCCACGCCGTCCCGCCAGCTCGTGCACGCGCCGGCTCAGCACCAAAATCCGGTAACGCATCTGCTCACCCAGCGCGTCCTGCAAACTCTTCACGTGCCTGTCGAACTCCCGCCGCGTCTGCAGCACAATTTCCGCGGCTGCAGAAGGCGTGGACGCCCGTACATCCGCCACAAAATCCGCAATCGTAAAATCCGTCTCATGCCCCACGCCCGAAATCACCGGTATCTTCGACTCAAAAATCGCGCGCGCCACAACCTCTTCGTTGAATGCCCACAAGTCTTCCAGCGACCCGCCACCACGTCCCACGATCAGCACGTCCACCATTTTCTGCAAGTTGAAAAATTCAATTGCCTTGACAATTTCGAGCGCAGCGCCTTCGCCCTGCACCCGCACAGGAAACAGGGCCAGGCACACATTGGGAAATCGCCGTCGTAGAATTCGCACCACGTCACGAACCGCCGCTCCCGTCGGCGAGGTAATCAGCCCAATCCGGCTTGGCAGCACCGGCAGCGGCTTCTTGTGCTTCGCGTCGAACAGCCCTTCGCCTTCCAGGCGTTTCTTGAGTTGTTCGAACGCCAACTGCAGCGCGCCGCGCCCCACCGGCTCCAGCGACTCCACATAAATCTGATATTCACCGCGCGCTTCGTACACGCTGACCGACCCGCGCACGCTCACCTTCAGCCCGTCTTCCGGCCTGATTTTCACTCCGCGCATCTGCTGCTTGAACCACACGCAGCGCACCTGCGCCTTATCATCCTTCAGCGTGAAGTAAAAATGCCCGGACTGCGCCGCGCGGCAATTGGAAATTTCCCCTTCCACCAGAATGTCAGTGAAGTTTTTCACCAGCACGTCGCGCAGCCGCGCCGTCAGTTCGCTGACGGTCAGCGTCCGTCGTTCCGGCATCAAATTGAATGTCAGTTGGCTCATTTTGTTTGGCGCGGGTTTGTCCGCAAGCAAAGCATACATCACAGCTAGACAATATTTTTACCTCTCGCCCTGTTGAAATTTTTCCGCTGCACAGGCAGTCTTGCTTACAGTGACCCAACCAAAGCTCTCTCGTAGGGGCGCAGCATGCTGCGCCCTGCCTCAGCACGTGCTCAGAACGCTGCTCCTAGCCCGCCTGACTCGGATCATCACCATCTCCATGGCAAGCTTTGCGCTATTGTCCTTACCCACAAAGGCGCAAACCTCCGTTGGCGGCAAAGTCGAGCAAAAGCGCGCCCTGCCATCCACCAAACACGTCATCGAAGAAGTCCGCTCTTACCGCATGGCGAACGAAGACCGCATCATGCGCGAACTGCGCGAATTTCTCTCTATCCCCAACGTCGCCAGCGACACCGCAAACATGGAAAAAAATGCCGACCGCCTGAAAGGCATGTTGGAAGCGCGCGGCATCGAAACACATCTGCTGTCCATCGAAGGCCGCGGCCCGGTTGTGTTCGGCAAGCTCGAAACGGAAAACGCAAAACGCACCGTAATTTTTTACGCCCATTACGACGGTCAGCCAGTTGATCCAGCGGCCTGGGCCGACAAGTCTCCCTTCACTCCCGTCCTCCGCGACAGCTCCATCGAAGCCGGCGGCAAACCCATTCCCTTCCCGGAAATTCGCAATGGCGAGGCAAACGCCTATCAGGACGACTGGCGCATCTACGCCCGCTCTTCTTCTGACGACAAATCTCCCATCGTGGCCATACTCACCGCGATCGACGCGCTGCGCGAAAAAAATATCCCGCTTGCCGTAAATCTGAAATTCATTCTGGAAGGTGAAGAGGAGGCCGGTTCAACTCATCTTCAACAAACTCTCCAGCTTCACAAAAATCTCCTGCAAGCCGATCTGCTCATCACCGGCGACGGGCCAATCCATCCGTCCGGCAGGCCGCTCATCTTTTTCGGCAATCGCGGCCTCATCGGTCTCGATCTCACCGTTTACGGTCCGGTCCGTTCCTTGCACAGCGGCCATTACGGGAATTGGGCTCCAAATCCAGCGATGACGCTTTCCCGCTTGCTCGCAGCAACAAAGGACGATCAGGGCCGCGTGCTCATCCCCGGCTATTACGACGACGTCATTCCTCTCGGCCCGCTCGAGCAAGCCGCGCTCAACGCCATGCCCGCAAACGACTCGGAAGTCCAACACGAACTGGGGATTGCCAAGGCGGACGGAGCTGGAAAAAAACTAGTGGAACTGTTGCAGGAACCATCCCTCAACATTCGCGGCATCCGCAGCGGCAACGTAGGCAAACAAGCCAACAACATTATTCCCGACAAAGCGGAAGCTTCCGTCGAAGCCCGCCTCGTCAAAGGCGAAGACCCGCATCAGAAATTCCAGCAGATTGCTAACTTTATCCGCAAGCAAGGCTTCTTCATCGTCGATCACGATCCCACGCTCGATGAACGTCGCGAACACTCGCTAATCGCGAAGCTCGTCGACGAAGGCGGCTACCGCGCGTCACGCACTCGCATGGACTTGCCCGTATCAAAGGCGCTAGTCCGCGTCATGCAGGAAACCACCAACAATCAAACCGTAGTCGATCCCATGCTCGGCGGCAGCGTCCCCATGTACATCTTCGAAGAGCTCGGCCTCCCCTGGATCGGCGTCCCCATCGTCAACTACGACAACCACCAGCACAGCTCCGACGAAAATCTCCGTCTCGGCAACCTCTGGCAAGGCATAGAAACCTACGCCGTCCTGCTCTCTGATTTGGATTGGTAGAGGCCGGTCTTCAGGCCGGTTCTTTTGCAGTTCTCTCCGACCGGGTGCCCACAGGTCGGTTTTACGTGTGAGTGATAACTCAAATTGCGGATGCATTAGATTCTGCAGTTACAAAAAACGGGGAGGGGGTACCCGGCCGCATAGAAAGACAAAAAATATCTCGGACTGCCCGCGTTCAGCGAATTTCGGAGTTCGCGCGGGAATCCGTTACAACGCAAGAAAATTCTGCAACAGTTGCTTTCCAGACTCCGTCAGCACCGATTCCGGATGGAATTGCACCCCTTCGAGCTTATGCAACCGGTGTCGCATTCCCATGATGATCCCATCCGACGTTTCCGCCGTGATCGTCAATTCGCGCGGCAAGGATTTCCGTTCCACAATCAATGAATGGTACCGGGTAGCCGTAAACGGCTCTGGCAACTTTCGGAAGACGCCTTTGCCGTCATGATGAATTTCGCTGGTCTTGCCGTGGAACAGCTTTGGCGCGCGCACGATTCTTCCGCCAAACGCGGCACCCATCGCCTGGTGGCCCAGACAAACGCCGAGTATCGGAAACTTTCCGGCCAGCCGCTGAACCAATTCAACCGAGATACCGGCTTCCTGCGGAGTACACGGCCCCGGCGAAATCACAATCCGCTCCGGCTTGCGCTTGGCAATCTCTTCCACGGAAATCTTGTCGTTGCGGTGCACTTCCACTTCGCAACCCAGTTCCCCCAGATACTGCGCCAGGTTGTAGGTAAACGAATCGTAGTTGTCGAGCAGCAGAATCACAGAATTACCTTCAATTGCCTTCACTCCGATTGTGCGCGGCTTCCAGAGCGCGTTGCAAAGCTTTCGATTTATTCACCGACTCTTGGTATTCGCCGAGCGGGGTCGAATCGGCAACAATTCCGCCGCCCGCCTGAATGTGCGCTACACCATTTTTGATGACCATGGTGCGCAACGCGATACATGAGTCGAGATTCCCCGCGAAATCGAGGTACAAAATTCCGCCGGCATAAATTCCTCGCCGGGTTTTTTCCAGCTCCTCGATAATTTCCATCGCGCGCACTTTCGGCGCGCCGGAAACCGTTCCCGCAGGAAAACAGGCCATCAGCGCGTCAAAGCAATCCACATCGGGACGCAATTGACCGCGCAGACTGGAAACTAAGTGCATCACATGCGAATAGCGCTCGACGGTCATCAATTTTTCCACAGCAACACTGCCGTATTCGCAGACGCGCCCCAGGTCGTTGCGGCCCAAATCCACCAGCATGATGTGCTCGGCGCGTTCCTTTTCGTCGGCGAGCATTTCTTTTTCCAGTCGGGCGTCTTCCGCTTCGTCTTTTCCGCGCCACCGCGTTCCCGCAATCGGCCGGTAAAACACATTGCGCCCCTGCACTTTCACCAGCATTTCCGGCGAACTGCCCACTACTGCCACGTCATTCAACTGCAAGAAGAAAAGATACGGCGAAGGATTCAGCGCGCGCAGCTCGCGGTAAATTTGGAAAGGCTCGGCTTGCGTCTTTGCTGAAAATCGCTGGCTGATCACCACCTGAAAAACATCACCGGCGCGAATATATTCTTTGGCTTTTTTCACCGCGGCAAGATAAGCAGGTCTCTTGAAATTAGAGTTGATTTCCAGAGGTGGCGTTTCTTTTGCTTCCGGTTTTCGTCTGCGTTCTTCGGCAGCCACCGGCTGTTCCAGCAATTTTCGCGTTCGGGCAATTTCCTTTACCGCCGCGTCGTACTTCTGCTGCAAAGATTCTTTCCCTTCCATAAACACGTTACGGACGATCCACAGGCGGTGCTGCACGTGATCGAACGCAATCAGCCCGTGATAAAACATCAGCACTGCATCAAACAAACCAATATCGTCGCGCAATTTCTTCGGAATACGCTCGATCAATCGCACCATGTCATAACTGAAATACCCGATGGCGCCCGCAATGAGCGGAGGCAATCCGGGCAATCGGACCGGCTTAAATCTTCCGATCCGTTCGCGCAGAAACGAAACTGGATCCTTCTCTTCCCAGATCACCTTGTCGGGGCCTTCGAGTACGCAGGCGCCGTTTGCATAGCGAAAAACCTCTTCCGGATGCGCTCCGGCAAAGGTGTAGCGCGCGATTTTTTCTCCGCCTTCGACCGACTCCAAAAGAAACGAATAACGCGCTCCTTGAGCAATGCGCAGATAGGCGCTGACTGGAGTCAACAGGTCGGCAGAGAAAACATCATAAACGGGAATGAGATTCCCCTGTTTGGCGAGTCTTGAAAATTCGGCGAATGTGGGCTGGATCATGGAAACGAAAATCAGTTCTCAGTATTCAGTGGTTAGTTTGCAAACAGCACCAGGACGCCTGAATCAGGAATGATCTGGCTGTGCAATTATCCACTAAAATGCCAGAACGTGCTCGCGTTCGCCGCGGTTCGAGTCGTTACTATTCCTTAGACGTTTCATCCGCGCGAAGCTGCGTCGTCACCGCGCGGCGCATCCCCGCTTCTGGAGCCGCCTTTCCCATCCACAATTCCCATTGCGCGAATCCCTGCGCCAGAAACATTTCGATCCCGGAAACCACGCGGATTCCTTTCGCGGCGGCCATCTTCAGAAGCTGCGTGCGCAGCGGCCGGTAAACCAAATCCATCACCACCTTGCAGTTCAGTTCGCTCGGAAGAAGTGGCGAATTTCCAGCTTGCGGGTACATCCCAACCGGCGTGGCATTCACAATGAACTCGAAACACGCGGACGACAAATGTCTGCGCACAATGACCTGCGCGCCGCAGGCTCTTGCAAGCTCGCGTGCGGCCATTTCGCGCCGCGCGCAAATCAGCACTTCCGCGCCGGCGTTTGCCAGCGCGAATGCGGCGGCTCGGGCCGAGCCCCCTGCGCCAAAAATCAAAACTCGGTTATCGCGCAAACGCAGCTTCCCTTCCAAAGCCCGCAACACTCCAACGTAATCCGTATTGGAGCCGCGCAGTCCTCCGTCTTGGCCCACGACCACGGTGTTCACCGCGCCGATTTTCTCCGCCATGGGCTCGCATTCGGCGAGATGTTTCATGATGGTCTGCTTGTGCGGAATTGTGACGCTGAATCCGCACAGACCGAATTCCGGCACCGCCTCCAGAAAGTCTTTCAGATTCTCCACCAGGAATGGAAAATAAGACGCATCGCGCTTGGCCGCAACAAAACCGGTGTTGTGCAGCAGCGGCGAGAGCGAATGGCCAATTGGATTTCCAATCACGCCGAAAATTTTTGTGTCGCGAGTGATGGCATCGGCGCGATACAGGCGCTTGAAATCGTGCAGGCTGACCTGGCCGGGCGCAGTCGCAGCGGAAACCGGAGCGTACGCCAAAGCGCTGCCTTCTCGCAAAGCCAGCAGTCGCGCCGGAAGCCCGATTGCTCCCATGGGCACCGACACGATGTCGTTTGAAGCGTGCGCCAACTGCAAGAGACGAAGGCTGTCTGAAATGGTCAAAGCGCGTGCGGCGATTTTAATCGCGTCCGCTTCGCCGCGCCGCGCGTGAACCAATCGCCGAGGCAGCGGCGGCGTCCGCTGGAAATCATGGAAGGACAACAGAATCTTCGACGGAACAGGAACCGAGCGCGCAGTTTGCCCGGGCAGCTCGCGCAACGTTTCGATTTCGAGGTCGCACCATTCGCAACCCGCCTCGCGCGCCTGGCCCAGCCAATACAATTCCGCTTCCGCGCCTCCAGCAAGCTTCCCTCCCCCCAGAATTCGCCGGCAAGTCGCAATCAGGGTAAGTCCTTTGCGAGGGTAGCGGCGAAGGGCGGCCAGGAGCTTTCCGCGCTCGCGATCCGATCGCAGCCAATCCAGCCGTAGTTCGACGCTTCGCGTATAAAGGCGCGCTTTTCGGAGTAGAAGCATCGCTTGCCGCGCTGTGGGGGTGGCAACAACGGCACACAGGCGGTCGGGAAAGACTGCGCGTCGCTGTCCGGATCTTGGCATATGGTTGAAAACAAAAGATATAGCACGGACGTATCAAACCTGTAAAGCACCCCAAGCCAATTTGTTGACGAGTACTGGAACCCATTGCTATTTTCGGGATGGGATAGTCCCCGCACGGCCCCTTGCTCAATTCAGGGTTTGCAAGTACAAATCCTGAAAACTCAGGGCGTGCATTTGAAGGAGTCTCGAGATGCGCGCAAAGCTCTCAGGTTTGTGCCTTTCCCTGGTTTTCAGTGCAGCGGTTTGCATGGGCCAGGATGTTCAGGTTTCCAGCAACCAACGTACAGAGGCGCCTGACCACGCCTGGCTAAGCACCGTTTATTGTTCAGGCTTTTATACCAACCAAAAAGTTTCCGAGGATCTCAGGCTGGTCAGCGGCGAGCAGTCCGCTGACAAGATCAATTTCGCCTTGCGGGATACCGTCTATCTGAGCAAAGGGTTGAACCAGGGCGTGAAACCGGGAGACCGCTTCTCGGTGATGCGCGCCGAAGACGACAGAGATCCCGTGCAGTGGTTTAAGTGGCAGGACAAGTTGACCCACGCCATGGGCACCCATTATCTGGATCTTGGCCAATTGGAAGTCATCAAAGTAGAACCAAACATTGCGATTGCAAAAGTATCCATGAGCTGCGACTTGATGCAGCGCGGCGACCTTGTTCTGCCGTTCGTGGAACGGCCGGTCGGACCGTATAAAGAGGTCTCGGTTTTCGATGCCCTTGCACCGGTCAGTGGCAAGCCAGTGGCAATGGTGGTGCGCGGGCGCGATACGGCGCAAGTGACCGGGCGCGGGGACTCGGTTTACGTCAACCTTGGAACCGGCCAGGGAGTGAAGGTCGGCGATTATTTTCGAATTTTCCGCTACCAGGGCACGGATTCGGCGACTATTCCAGCGGAAAAACATTCCCAGGACATGATCTACGGGTTTGGCAGCAATCCCAGGCACTATGCCTGGAACGATTTGCCGCGCGAAGTTCTCGGCGAAGGCATCGTGTTGAACGTCAGCCCAAATTCGGCGACAGTTCTCGTGACAGTTTCGAAACGGGAGATTTATTCCGGGGACTACGTCGAGCTGGAATAGCGACGTTACCGTCCATAACGCCTTCAAAAGCCCGCGAAACAGCCGTTTGGCGGGCTTTTTCTTTGCTGCACTAGCGCGAGGGCTCGCGTTGACTTGGCCGGCAGCAAAAAACTAAGATACGCGCTCTGTGCCTGACTCTTCTTCGCTGATCGGACAAACCGTTTCGCATTACCGTATCGTCGAGAAGCTCGGCGGCGGTGGCATGGGCGTGGTTTATAAAGCGGAGGATATGGAGCTGGGCCGGTTCGTGGCCCTGAAGTTCTTGCCCGAGGCCCTGGCACAAGACGCGCAAGCCCTGGAACGTTTTCGGCGCGAGGCGCGAGCCGCCTCCGCGCTAAATCACCCCAACATCTGCACCATTTACGAAATCGGCGAGCAAGACGGCAGACGCTTCATCGCCATGGAGTTTCTCGACGGCATAACACTGAAACATCGTATCGGCGGCCGGCCGATCGAGACCGATATTCTGCTTAGTCTAGGGATCGAGATGGCCGATGCCCTGGATTCGGCGCACAGCAAGGGCATTGTTCACCGAGACATCAAGCCTGCCAACATTTTTGTCACTGACCGCGGACACGCCAAAATCCTGGACTTCGGATTGGCGAAGATTGCCCTGGCAGGACGTGCCCTTTCGGAAAAAACGATCTCTCAGGATCTGACCGCGGACGTAAGTGTGGAGCACCTGACCAGCCCGGGCTCAACGTTGGGCACGGTGGCGTACATGTCGCCGGAGCAGGTGCGCGCGAAAGAGCTGGATACCCGCACCGATCTCTTTTCGTTTGGAGTCGTGCTGTACGAGATGGCGACCGGAGCGTTGCCATTTCGTGGGGAAAGTTCAGGAACGATTTTCAATTCCATCCTGGAGCGGCAACCCGTTCCAGCGATGCGCCTAAACCCCGACCTGCCGCCAAAGCTGGAAGACATCCTCAATCGAGCGCTGGAGAAAGACCGCGAACTACGCTATCAGGGCGCTGCGGAAATGCGTTCGGAATTGAAGCGGCTGAAGCGGGATACGGATTCGGGGCGTTCGGGCTCATCGCCGCTAGCGGTTTCCGATTCGGGTTCCGCGGCCGCTGGCGGTCTGGGTTCTGCCTTGCACGAATCCGCGCTTCAAGCAGTTGGCAGTTCGGCCCCGCAATCGCCAAGCGGCACAGCCCATGCATCGGTGGTCGTGGCCGTGAAGCAGCATAAAGTCGCTCTCACCGCGGCAGTTATCGTGGCGCTCGTGCTTATCGTCGGCGCCGGGTACGGATTCTATTCGCTTTTTGCGAATCGAACCACAACCATTCCCTTCCAAAGTTTTTCCGCTACTCAGCTGACAAACTCGGGCCGTGCGATGGCCGCAGCCGTGTCTCCTGATGGGAAGTATGTGGTAAGCGTAATGAATGACAATGGAAAACAGAGCTTGTGGCTTCGCAATGTGCCGAGCGGAAGCAACACAAAGATTCTGGAATCTGACGTTTTTGCACTTCTAAGCCCGGTATTTTCCGTGGACGGAAGTTATATTTACTACCGCAAGGCTGTCGATGCCACCGACAGTGAATTCCACGTGTATCGAATGCCGGTGCTGGGCGGCGCGCCACAACTCCTGGCGCGTGACATTGATGCCGGCCCGGCCCTTTCCCCGGACGGTAAACGGATGGCTTATGCGCGCGCAAACGATCCGGACGCCGGCAAGTACCGACTGCTTCTTGCCAATCTAGACGGGAGTGACGAGAAAGTTCTGCAAGTCGCTCCGGTTCCTGTACCGCTTAGTCTGTCGTGGTCGCCGGACGGAAAACGAATCGCGTTCGTATCCTATGCGCAAGGCGAAGCGCAAGCGCAGATCAGCCTATTCGATCTCTCACAAGAAAAAGAGACGCCGCTTACGTCGTACCCGGACAAACTTTTCTTGGATTTGGCTTGGACGCCCGATGGTCGCGGGCTGCTGGTGAATTACCGAGCCTCGGGAACAAGCAACCAGCAACTCGGGTATGTTTCCTATCCGGGAGGACGATTCCAATCTCTGACCAATGACACCCACGGCTATCAAACGTTGAGCCTCTCCGCGGATGGAAGATCGATGGTATCGATCCAGGGACAGCGGTCTGACTCTGTTTTCCTGCAGCCATTGAGCGGCAAGGCGGCGCCAGTGACAGTGCGGGGCTTGCCCAATCAGGCCGAGGTACGAAACGTGGCTTGGGACGCGCAAGGAAATTTGATCGTCACCACGGCGACTTCGATCTTGCGCATGTCGTCCGATGGCAGCCAGCAAGCGACTATTTTGAACGACCCCTCGGAGTCGATCACGCTAGCTTCGGTCTGCAGCCGAGGCGGACCCATACTCTTTGGTACGGCTGGGCGGGAAGGTAAGAACACGACAAATATATGGCGCGTGGAGGCCGACGGATCTCGGCCAAAGCGACTCACCAGCGGAAAACAGGATTTCTGGCCGCTTTGTTCGCCCGACGGTGCATCATTTTACTATGAGGATTACGCCGTATTTCGAGTGATGAAAATGGCTATCGACGGAGGCCCTCCGGAGCTTGTCAAGGCCAGTGCCATGCCCAACGGGTATATGGTCGGCGGAGTGAACTTTTCACCCGATGGCAGGTTGATGCCGGAGTTTACTTATATCACTGACGCAACTACACAATCAGCCACAATCAAAATTGCGCTTATCGACGTAACCACGAACGCCGAAACGCCCGCGAAAACGTTCGTCCCTCGGCCTGATTTTGCTCCTCCTATTGCGATCGCTCCCGACGGGAAAGCCGTGGCTTACAACATCGCAGAAAACGGCGTCGGGAACGTCTGGCTGCAACCGCTCGATGGCTCGCCGGGCCGTCGATTGACCAATTTCAATTCGGATCGAAGTTTCACGTTTCAATTTTCCCCTGATGGCAAGTCGCTGGGCCTTGTACGCACGCACGTTGTCTCAGACGTGGTCTTGTTGCTCGACACCCACACGCAGGGTCAATAACCAACTCAGGAAAGAGTTGTACCGAGATTCATCCCGGCAAGGCGCACCAGTGTCCAGCCCCCTCGATTGAAGGCCGAAGTTGAAGCGCTACCGATCAGCAAGAAACGCTTGCATCTTCGCGAAAGATTTCGCAGGTAAAGGCGTAAATTTTGGTTTGTGGCGCGCGCCAGGCGTCGCGCGGCAAGTCGGCTTTGTGGCAGGTTTCCTCGAGAAATTCTTCGCGCGATAGCTTGTGTTCCGTCGCAACTTGCGGAAGCAACAAGCCGCGGTGATTTTCCGTGGCAACCAGCAGCCCATGCTTGCCGATTTGGATTTGCCGCAGGGCGATCGGGAAAAGCTCGGAAAGCACGGAAATCTCGATGGCCAGACCCGATAATTCCTCGGCTCGTAATGAAGGAAAGCGCAGATCGTGAAATGCCGCGCTCTGCGCGCAGTGAACAATGCTTTCGCGAAGCGGTTCGCGCGGTTCAATCACGCCGATACAGCCGCGAAGCTTTCCATGCACTTCGAGGGTTACGAACACGCCCTGGCTTAGCGAAAAACAAGATGGCTCGGACATCCGGCTGAGCGGTTTATCGTCGAACGCGCTGACGATAGCGGCTCGCGCCAGCGCCAGCATGGCGCGGCGCTGTTCCGCGGAAAATTGATCTTCAGGAAGGGACGACATCCTCGGACTTCGCGCGTGCTTCCATCATGCGCAATTTTCTGCGTTGCGTAATACGGCTGTCGAGCTGGCTCCAGAACCGGAAGAAATATTGCGCCGCGGAGATCAAAGCGCTGGCGACCACCAACCACAGCAGAATGGAGGCGAGTGGTTTCAGCGAAGTATACCGGGAGCCGGCGATAAGCACGGCTACGGCTAATACCTGCAAAACCATTTTTGTTTTTCCGAGAGCAGACGCGGAAATTGTGAAGCCTTCGGCGGACGCGATGTTGCGCAAACCGAGTACCGTAAATTCGCGCCCGATGATGATCACGACCATCCAGGCGGGAACCAGGTGCATATCCACCAGCGCGATGAAGGATGCCGAAATGAGCATCTTGTCGGCGATGGGATCGAGCAAGATTCCCAGCGTCGTTACCTGCAGCCGGCGGCGCGCAAAATAGCCATCTGCCCAATCCGTGGCCGCCGCCGCAAACAGGATCAGGACGCCCCAGAACTCGAAGCGCATGTGGAAGCCCCACAACTCCACGTTCGGACTGCGCGTCAGGAGCACTGCGATGAGCAAGGGCACGAAAAAGATGCGTAGCAACGTAAGCGAATTGGGAAGGTTCATAAGCGCCAAGCGCCCGCAACCGCAAACTAGTCCGGATACAGGGCCAAAACGACTATAAGCTTCGAGTTGGTGGCCGTCAACGGCAGCAGAAAGCCGGGTTCGCGGCGGCCAGGGAGTACTTGCGGGTTAACAGCGAATTGACTGGAAAAAGTGCCAGCGCGTATACCTTTTCGTAACAGGAATGCCCTATAGCTGTGCAAATTCACAAATCTGAACAAGGCTGGAATTTTCCGAAAAAGCCGCGTTCATGGCCTGTTAACCTTACATAAGATCCTTATTTTCATTTGTTTACAGAAGTGTTTGAATCCGGCGAAAAATAGCGGCCGGCCAAAGTATAACTTTTGCGAAAACTCGCCTACCGCGATTTCCACAAGGATTTCCACCGCTCCGGTAGGACTCGGGAGAGCCCCTAAGTGCCCGCAAGAATGTTGAAAAATCAGGGATTACGGGTAATTCAGCGTTGTTTACTCGCACGTTACTGCCGAAGGGTTTCCGCAGTCGAGCAGCCGCTTCAGATCGCGCGCGGCCCTCGCAGCAGGCGCGCCGGCAGCAGCAGAATCGCACTCAGCAAAGCAAAAACTCCGTGCAGCGTGATGCCGATAATTCGAAACGGCAGGCTGATGAGCCACACAAATGGATAAGCAATCAAAGCCAGCAAAGCCAGGGGCCAGCACAGTAGGAACAAAATGCACCAGAGCAGGAATCCGACCATGAGCTCACCTCTCTTTTCCTAGACGAAGGACGCCGCTAAAAAGTTCCGTTGACCGCGAAGTGCTGCAGCTTCAAGCGCCGCGCCACGGCAACTGGAATTTCGGCGTCGAGCAGCATATGCGAGTCGGCCAACTCGGAATGATACACGTGACCGAGTGCGTGAACCATGGCCAGTGTGCGTGCTTCGCTCAGCGGCAGACGCAAGGAAAGTCTCTCCACTGGGTCGCCTGGCAGCGCATCGTCCAAGCGCCGCAGAAGTTCTTCCAGACCTTCTCCAGTGGCTGCCGAAACCAAAACCGGTTGCCCGGTTCCTTCCGGTGGATGGGTTATGGCATTTTCCAATTCGCTGCGCTCCTCGGAGGAAAGTAAATCCATCTTGTTCCACACGTGAAGTGTGGGCCGCCCGGCAACACCCAGCTCGGCAAGGATCTTTTTCACAGCTTCGTCGAGTTCCTGATTATGCGCGCTCGAAACATCGCTGACGTGCACGATCAGCGCGGCTTCCTGCACTTCTTCGAGCGTCGCGCGAAAAGCGTTTAACAGACCCTTGGGCAAGGAGCGAATAAATCCCACGGTATCGGAAAGCAGGACGCGGCGGCCGGACGGTAAACGAAGCGCGCGGATCGTAGGGTCGAGCGTGGCGAACATGCGCGACGATACCAGCACTTCCGCGTGGCTCAGCGAGTTAAAAAGAGTGGACTTGCCGGCGTTGGTGTAGCCGACCACAGCGATGGTACCCAGCGGCACTGAATTGCGGGCTTCGCGGCGAAGAGCGCGTTGTTTGCGAACCCCTTCAATATTTTTTTCGATTTTTGACACGCGATCGCGAATGCGGCGGCGGTCGGTTTCCAATTTCTTTTCGCCGGGGCCGCGCACGCCGATGCGGCCAGCGCCTCCTCCGGCGCCGCCGGACCCTCCGCCACCGCTTTTGCCGCCCAGGCGGGACATGGCAGTGCCCTTTCCGGTGAGCCGCGGAAGCAGGTAGTTCAACTGCGCCAGTTCGACTTGCAGCTGGCCTTCGCGGCTGCGCGCGTGCCTGGCAAAAATATCCAGAATGAGTTGGGTGCGATCTATGACCCGGCGGTCGGTGTGCTCTTCGATGTTGCGTTGCTGCACCGGCGAAAGATCGCTGTCGAAGATAATCAGCGGAGCGGCTTTGGCGTTAGCTTCTGCGAGAATTTCGTCGAGCTTGCCACGGCCTACCAGTGTTGCGGGGTCAGCTTTATCGCGAAGCTGGAAAACGGTTCCGGCAATGTCTGCGCCCGCGCTTCGCGCCAGTTCGACAAGCTCCGCGAGCGATTCGCGTTCGGGCGTGCCAACGGGCCGGCCCGGAATTCGCGGGGAGCGTTTCCATGCTACTCCAACCAGGAGAGCGCGTTCGGTGAAGGGAATAGCTTGCGTGGTTTTCATCGTGCGGGCGGGCGGGAACAGTCTCCGGTTCGGGCGGATGCGAAGTGAGAATGTGGCATCCAGCCGAGTATACGCCCGATGGAGGCACGGCGGGAAATACCGAAAAAAATTACCAGCCCGTGCTTTTTATCAGGTTCGCGTCTCGCTCTTTATCGCGTCAATCGCTTGGCCGAAAGCAATGAGGTTGCCGTCGGGGGCGAGGACCAATAGTTCCCTTTGCCAGTATGGCTTGTCGGCCGGGCCGTGGACGTCACCTTCGGGCAGAGTATCGAGCTTGGGTTTTAGCTCCGCGTACAGCTGATCGACGTCGCGAACATCAATGTAGTAGGCGAATCGCCGATTGCCTGGAGGCGCGCCGTCCGGGCCTTTTTGCTCGAGGATACGGAAGCCGGTGGTCTCGCGATGGACGTACGCATAATTCGCCATGCGCCATTGGGTCGCAAAGCCGAGAATGTCATTGAAGAAAGTCAGAGCGCGTTCGAGGTCTTGGACATGCATGAACGGAGTGATCTGGATAAAGTTAGACACGCCTATCCTCCCTGGATCAGCTGCGCTTGCAACCAATTACGAGCGGCGGTTTGATTGGACCGATCATCGCCAAAACCTTCAAGCCAGTGCACGTTCTGTTCCCGCCTGAACCAAGTGAGTTGGCGCTTGGCGTATTGACGGGTGCCCTGTTGGATGGCAGCACGAGCGGCATCGAGCGTGATTTCTCTGCGCAAATGGCTGCGTAATTGGCGATAGCCAATAAAGTCAAATGGCTTGGCATTTTCGGGCAGCGCGCTGGCCATCAGGGCTGAAACTTCCGCAAGCCATCCGGCTTGTAACATCGCGTCAGTGCGATTGTGTATGCGTTGATAGAGAGCTTCGCGTTCGGGCTGTAAGCCGATTTTCAAGACACGCCAACCGCTCAGCGGCGTTGTTCCGGCTCGGTGAATCTCGGTCAACGGCTTTTGGGCCAGCAGGCAAATTTCGATGGCGCGGATTAATTTCTGTTCGTCCGCGGCGGAAATTTGTCTGGCCGCTGCCGCGTCGAGGCGCGCGAGCATTTCGTGCAGATGTCCCGCGCCGTGCTCGGCCGCGGAGGCGCGCAAGCGCGCGCGCAAGTCCTCCGAACGCAACGGCAAGTCTGCGAGGCCATCGAGCAGCGCTCGCAGATAAAGCCCGGTGCCAACGGTGAAAACGGGAAGTCGCGAGCGAGCCCGCAAATCATCGAGAACCTCGAGAGCCCGTTCGCGATAACCGCCGGCGGTGGAATCCTCATTCGGATCCAAAATGTCGAGCAGATGATGTGGCACACTCGCTCGTTCGGCCCTCGTAGGCTTCGCGGTGCCAACATCAAACCCTCTATAGAGCTGTGTGGAATCGCAAGCAACAACTTCGCCGATAAATTCTTTGGCAAGAACAACGCCAAGCGCGGATTTGCCCGAGGCTGTCGGCCCAATAATCGCCAGCAGCGGCGGATCGTTTGAAAAAGTGGTCATCGAAACAGGGTGTACCAAGCGCGAGTCACGGGAATTACGAGCACAATTACCGCGAGCAATAAGCTGCCCAACGCTTGTTGGCGAACAATTGTCACGGCAAAAGTGATTTCGCAGCGAGCCGTCGGAAGCTATTGCTCGTTGGCGGCTTCGATAGGCAGATTGTACAGGAAAATAAAACGCAGACGAATTTCCGGCCCGGAAAAAGCCGGCGGCAAATGATCAAATGGATTCGAGGAGCGAATCGCGGAAATCGCCGCGCGATCCAGAGGCTCTTTGCCGGAGCCAAGCAGTTGTTGCGGATCCTGGTTCGGGACGCTGCCATCGCGGCGGATGCTGAATTCCAGCACTACTCTGCCGCGGTCGCCCAGTTGCGCGGATTCCGGCATCACCGCATACCAGTTGCGGCGAACGCTTGCCAGCACCCGCTGCATATAGTCATTGAAATCGACGCCTTCGGTCGGCGTCAAAATCTGATACGCGCCGTTCATTCCGGAGCCAGGAACGCCGCCGCCGCCGAGACGTCCTCCACTACCCTGCTGCGAGCGCGGAACGGGCGCGGAAAAGCCGCCACTCTTTCCGCCTCCGGTTGAATTGCGCGACAAATTATTCAAGCTGTCGCGCAGCGGATTGCTCGAACTTTTTGGCAGCACCAGATTGGCCTGGGTCTTCGGCGCGTCGGGCGCTTCCAGTTTCGGAGCGGAATTTGGCGGGGCTTCCGTCTTCGGCGCCGGAGCGGACGGAGGCGGCTGGTTCGCATTCGGTTTGACGGTGGGCGCGCTGGGCAATTCCCTCGGTTCCACTTTTGGCTGGGGCGCCGGCACCGGTTCCGGCTCCGGCGGTGCAACCTTACGCAGAATCCGCGGATCAACTTTCACTTTCGGCACAGGCGCAACCGCGCGAGGCTCCGGGCGAGACATTTCGAACGCGCCCGGAGGCAGGAAAAACATCTGCTTGCGGGCGATTTCCTGATCTTCCGCGGTAGGCTGGCGGTGGCGAAATATTTTCGGCGGCCAGATCAACAGAGCCAGAAGGGCGGCGTGAATCGCTATCGAATACGCGCGGTCCAGCAAATTTTGTAAGTTCTTTTTCCTAGCGACTTCTTCATCATTCAGAAGATTAACTTCGCCGGTGAGAAAAATGTCTTTTTCTACCAGCTCGGTGTACAGCAGCGGCGGCGGCGGAATAATTTCCGGAGAAGCCGCGCCCAACGGCACCGTGATGCGTTCGTCCATTTCCGATGGCTGAGGCGGAAGCGCGTGCGGTTCTTCGACAACCTGATAAGCTTCGGGATTCAGATCGCGCGGCACGATGAATCGCTTGGCAATCGATTCCAGCGGCAGGTTGGCGGGAATACTGGTCTTGGTTTGCAGCGGAGCGACCGCCAGCCCTGAAGGCACCAGGGTTCTGTCATCCAGCGTCGAAGGGCGCCGCCGCGAAGTCGGCTCCAGCGTGGATGGTCGGGCGTCGAACGGTACTAGTGACCGTGGAATCATTTCTCGTCTTTTCTCGGAAGGTGAAACGCGGGCAAATCCGACCCCGGATGGCTGCCCGTTGGTTGGACGCGCGCCGCGTGCTCCTGGATGCATGCCATCACGCGCGTTGCCAACTCCAACGCTGCGCGCCCTGCCGTGCCGTTGGTTTTGGGTTCTTTGCGCGTATGCACCGCGTGCAAAAAGGCTTCCAGCTCCGCGCGCAAAGGCTCTACTGCTGCGGACGGCAATTTCTCAAATGCAAACTCGGGTTCCGGTCCCGGCCGCTTGACGCCAACACGCAAAGCATCTCGCCGCGCGTAATCCAGCGAAATATACTCATGCTGCTGGAAAAATCGCACCTTGCGAACGCGTTCGGTCGAAACGCGACTGGCGGTGACGTTGGCTACCGCGCCTCCCGCAAACTCGAGGCGGGCGTGGGCGATATCCACCTTGTCGCTCAGTACCGGAATGCCTACCGCCTTTACTTCGGTCACCGGTTCGCCAACCAGCGCCAGCAAAATGTCCAGATCGTGGATCATCAAGTCGTAGATCACGTCCACATCCAGGCTGCGCGGGGTAAAAACCCCCAGACGGTGCACTTCAAAAAAAAGCGGGCGATTGAGGATTGGCTCAACCGCCAGCACCGCGGGATTGAATCGTTCAACGTGGCCCACCTGCAGAATTCTTGCGTGCTTTTTGGCGGCAGCAAGCAAGGCGTCGGCATCGGCAAGATCCTTGGCCATGGGCTTTTCGACCAGGACATCGATTCCCAACTGCATCAGGGCGCAGCCGACTTCGGCGTGCGCGATGGTCGGAACGGCAACGCTGGCGGCGTCAACCTGAGCTTGCATTTCCTGCAAGGTAGAGAACGTCCGAGTGTTGAATTCTTGCGCGAAGGCTGCGGCCCGTGTGGCGTCGCTGTCGAAGACTCCCGCCAGCTCGGCGGATTCCATCTCGCGATAAACGCGGGCGTGATTACGGCCAAATTCACCACAACCCGCAACGGCCACACGAATGCGCTTGCTTTCGCCGCCGGCCGTCATTTCTTATCCCTTCCCTTCGAATCGGCGTTTGGTTCCGCGCTTCCCGCAACCGGGAAAGCTTCCATCGCGATTCCGGCTTCGTTGGCCTCCGCGATTAGCGCTTGGCGATCAAACAGCAGGGTTCGAAGCGCATCAATCGCAAGTGCTGTCGCTCCGGAAGCTTTCATCGTTGCGATGGTTGGCAGCCCTACCACCGGAACATCGAAGCGCATGTCCTGCTTCGGTTTGCTGACCTTGACCACCACCAACGGTTTGCCGGCGGCTAGGCGCGCCGCGCGCGAAATGGTTTCGTCGGTGCCTTCCATGGCTTCGACCGCGACGCATGCCTGACTGGACACAACGATTGTCTGCCCGATGTCCATGGCCGCAATATTGCGCGCGACGCCCAGGCCGTATGCCATGTCCGCGGATTCCTCCGCGCTCGGCCTCCGACGCGTAAGTACGCCGGCCTCCGGGAGCAGCGGCTTCAAGAAAACCGTGGAGTCCACCAGTCGAATGCCCTCGTCTTCGAGCACTTTCGCCACCGCGCCGATCAAGCTGTCGGTACTTTTCTTGGGCAGCGCGAACAACAGTTTCGCCAACTTCCAATCAGGCCGAATCGCGCTGAAAATTTTATTGTGCTTCACTTGCCCGGCCATTACGGCTTGCGTGACGCCTTCCTGGTGCAGCAGATTAATCGTTTTTGAAAGCTCGCCGAGACTCACCCAGTGCAGCCGTTGTACGACCTTGGCCAAATCCGGATCGGCCTCTTCCTTGATCGCAATCACCGCCAGTTCGATTCCCTGGCTGCGCGCCCCTTCCAGCACCAGAAACGGAAAGCGCCCGTTGCCGGCGATGAGTCCCCAGGTGTTGCTGCTGGAATTGCTTGTGGTCATGTAGAAAAAAACGCCGGCCTATTCACCCTTACTTCACGATGCCGCGTTCAGCGGCGGCGATAAATTTTACAAGCTTAAGCACATCGTCTGAATCCGCAAAGTCCCTGCGCAACGCGTCCAGCGCTTGCGTGGTGTTGAGCTTCGAACGCAGCAACGTGCGAAACGCGCGTTGCAAGGTCTTCACTCTTTCAGCGGAAAAACCCCGCCGCTCCAGCCCTATGGAATTCGCGCCGAAGGACTTGGTTTCGCGCTCGGTGACGATACGCGAAAACGGCGGCACGTCCTGTGTGATCACCGTCGAAGCCCCCACATACGCGTAACGTCCCACGCGGCAAAATTGATGCACCGGCGAAAGCGCGCCAATAGTGGCAAAGTCTTCGACCGTCACGTGTCCGGCTAGCGTCGCTGCGTTCACGAACAGATTATTGCTGCCAATCTGGCAATCGTGGCCGATATGCGAGTAGGCCAAGAAAAAGTTCTCATCTCCGATGCGGGTGATGCCGCCGCCTTTGTTCGTGCCGCGGCTGACCGTCACATATTCGCGAAAAATATTCTTGTCGCCTACGATCAGCTCCGTGCGCTCTCCTGCAAATGAATAGTCCTGCGGATCTCCGCCAATCACACAAAATGAATGGAATACATTTGCCGCTCCGAAACGCGATGGACCGGAAACCACCGCGTGCGCGTACACTTCGCAATCCTCGCCCAGCTCGACTTCCTCTCCGATTACGGCGAAAGGACCGACTCGAACTCCGGATAGAAGATGCGCCGACGCCGCGACTACCGAGCTGGGATGAATTACGGGAGCGCTCATTACTTCGCGACTTTCTCCGTTGGCTTCGCAGGCTCTTTCGAAGCAGCCATGTCGCGATCCACCATCTTGCACATCAGCGTGGCTTCCGCGGCCAGCTGCCCGTCAACGAAGGCCTTTCCCTCCAGCTTGCAAAAATCGCCCCGCCACGACAGCACGTTCATTTCGATTTTCAATTGCTCGCCGGGAACAACCGGACGGCGAAACCTGGCACCGTCCACGGCGACAAAAAACAGCAATTTGTTCTGGCGATCCGGAACCTCCAGCAACAGCAACAAGCCGCCGGTCTGAGCCATCGATTCGATAATGAGCACGCCGGGCATTACCGGCTGGCCCGGGAAATGTCCCTGGAAGTGCGATTCCGTGGCGCTGACATTTTTTATGCCCACGATTCGCTTGAGCCGCTCGATCTCCAAAATGCCATCCACCATCAGAAAGGGATAGCGATGGGGCAGGTATTTCTGGATTTCCATCACGTCCATAATCATCCGAAATTCTCCGTCGCGGCGCCTCATACTGCGGCTTCTCCGCCTGTCCGCCAAACTTATCATTATAAGGGGGAGAGGGCGTAGTCGCGTAGCCAAGAATGAGCCGGGTCTCGCGAGTGCCTCGCAGCCTTGCCCGTCGCGGAATTTGCCACCATTTTGCGAGCTTGTTAGCATCAGCGGGACATGAGTCCTCTCCACGAACCGAAAAGTCTTCTCGATTGGCTCGTTCCGCAATTACCGAACATGCTCCGAACTCTGGAAACGTTTGTCCGCACAGAGTCGCCCAGCACCGAAAAAGCTGCCGCCGACGTTTGCGCCCAGGTAATCGCCGCGGAATGGAGCAAGCGCAGGGTTCGGGTCGAATCGCTCGAACAGAAACATCGCGGCGCGCATTTGCGCATCACCTGCGTGCCTGGCAGCACGAAGCCGCGCTCGCAGCTCTTGGTGCTGGGGCACTATGACACGGTCTACGCCAGCGGTACGCTGGCGAAAATACCGTTTCGAACCGCCGCCGGCCGGGTGTACGGCCCCGGCGTCTTCGATATGAAAGCCGGCATCGTCCAGGCACTTTTTGCGCTGGACGCAATTCAACAGACCGGCGCCGCACCCTCGAAAGAAATAGTTTTCCTCTGGACTTCCGACGAAGAGATCGGCAGCGAATCGTCACGCAAACTCCTGGAAGCCGAAGCAAAACGCAGCGATGCAGTCTTTGTGCTGGAACCGTCGCTGGGGCCAAAAGGGCTTTTGAAAACCGCACGCAAAGGCGTAGGCGACGCCGAAATCATCGTACATGGCCGTGCGTCGCATGCGGGTCTGGCACCGGAAAAGGGCGTCAACGCTATTCATGAGCTGGCGCTGCAAATTGCCCTGGTCAAAAAATGGAATGACGTAAAGCGCGACGTTTCCGTGAATGTGGGCCTGGTTGCAGGCGGAACCCGTCCCAATGTGATTCCAGACCACGCAAAGGCGGTGCTGGACCTGCGCGCTCTCCGTGTCACCGACATGCGAAGGATCGAAAAGCAATTACGCGGTTTGCGGCCCATTCTACCGGGAGCAAAACTCACCGTGCGCGGTGGCTTCAATCGAGCGCCGCTCGAACGCAAGGTCAGTGCCGAACTTTTTCAGCGGGCAGCGACACTTGCAATCAAAATGGGATTCACCCTCGGCGAGGCCACCGTCGGCGGCGGCTCCGACGGAAATCTCACCGCAGCATTGGGCATCCCCACTCTCGACGGACTTGGCGCAGTGGGTGACGGCGCTCATTCAGCGGGAGAATACATCATAGCTCGCACCATGCCACGGCGCGCGGCGCTGATCGCAGCCCTATTGCTGAACAGCTAGCTGTTTTTTTTAATTTGCATTGCCGTATTTGCCGCGCAAGTACTGCACCGTATCGTGCGTCAGATCCGGGTAATCGCAGCGAATAACTGCATTGACCGCTGCTTCGGCATTGTCGCCCGCCGCCAAACGGTCCAGGATGCGGTCCACGTCGTTCATACCGCCGGCTTGTACGATGTATTCCACGTTCGCGAGCGCCCAGGCATACGCCGCACTGGCTTCCCGGTTCGAAAGTTTCATCCAATCGCCCGCAAAGTGTTTCAGCCCCAGCGACGGGTCACTCTTGTAGATCGCCATCAGCGCCCCAGCGTTCAGATCGCTGCGCTTGCCCTCCATCCACTGCGCCAATCCCTCCTGAATCCATGTCGGAGCTCGGCCCAGCGTTTTCTGCCCCACAAAACTGTGCGTCAGTTCGTGCTTCAATACGCGGGACAATTCCGGCGTGACCTCGTTCAATCCCTGCACCGGCACACGAATTCGCCCATCATTCAACGCGCCCGCCCAGCCCGGCACTTGCGTAATGTCGGCGAAAGCCTGCTGCGTATACAAAATTATGCCGATCGAATCCGGTGGCGAATAATTCAACTCCGATTCGATCGCGCCATAGTGTCTCTCGAGAGCGTGCAAAACGCTGCGCGCCAGCGACGGCTCTGACGCGCCGCTGTAGCGCAAGGAAAAATGGCTGCTCTCATTTTCCTTGTACTGCTCTTCCTCCTGTTTGTCGCGCTGCGCTTTCTGCAAAGCCGCTTCCACTTCCGCGTCGGGACGCAACGCAGCTGCATGCCTCCACTCGGCTACCGCCAATTCCATCTTATTCAGTCCGTAGTACGCCCATCCCGCCAGCTTCGAGACCTCGGGATCTTCCGGCACCAGTCTCCGTGCGCGATCGATGTACTCAAGCGATTGCGTGTACTCGCTCCGTCTCAGATACAAGTAAGCAGTGTTCATCAGTAGCACCGGCTGCTCGGGCAAATAGATCAATGCGCTTCGCGCGTCCTGCAATGCCAGATCCATCTGGCCACGGGTCAGTTCGAATTGCGAGGCCGCGTGATGCGCCATCGCCGCATTCTGGTTGGCCAAAGCTTGTCCCGAATGCGCTTCTTGATCAAGCTCATCCACGTAGATGCGATCCACTTCGCCGTTCTGAACCACCTTGCCTTCTATTTCGCCCGCGCTGGGTGGCAACGTCGCTGACGATGCTTCGCTTTCAGGATGCTTTAAACTCACCCTGGATGCGTTGGTTGCTGCTTCTGGCGATGAAACTGCCCCGCCTTCGATGTGATCCACAATCGAACGAGGAATCGAAAGTGTTCCGGAAGCCGTTTCATAGGTAATTTTCTCGCCTTCTTGCGTTACGCTAAGCGCTATGATTCTTCGTCCGTTTTTCAAGACGATGGTGTCGCCTCGCGTGCTTGCAGCCGCAACCAGGCAGATCGCGGCCAGCAGTGACGCCGGGCGAATTTTCCAGCTTCGCTTCATCTGATGAATTTACCCCACGGCGATGGTCACATCGAGGCAACCTTGCCGCTCCATGCCCAATCTCAATACACAACTGGCATGTGGACCTCGGCTTTAACCATTTCGCCAATCATCTTGCTTTGCGCAGGGCTACTCAACGCGCAGCAAGCTCCGCCGCGCGAACCGCGCGAGCTTCTCGCGGCGCTCAATCGCGTCCAGGTTGATCCCGCCGCGGTCTACAAAGTCGATTCATCGAGTCGCATCGAACTGCGCCGCGGCGACGCCAAACTTCTCTTTGAAGAAGGCTATCTCGGGTTCTTTACTGCGCTCGACGGCCAGGTCACTGGAGCGGTCTTCTCCGGCCGCGGTCACATCCTGGCGATTCCTCGCGACCCGGTCGAAAAACAGCAGCTGGCGCATTTTCTCGGTGCTCCCGTGGTTGACCAGGATTTCGGCAGCGCCTACTTGCGTTTTACCGATGACACCGTGTCCGAGCTGCGAGGCGATTTGCAACGCGCCGGGATCGAACCGCAAAGCAACAACGCGTTCGCCGATGGCTGGCAGGGTTCGGTGTTGTCCCGCAATTCTGCTCACTCATTTCGAATTCTTTCGGAGTCGTATTCGCAAACGCCACGTCCTTACTTCGCTGCAACGCTGGGCGGCGTTTCGCAAGGCTCTTTCGATTTCGTTTACGATCTGGAACGCGAGGAGCCGCAGCTTTTCGGGCAAGGCCGCAAAGTTTCCGGACTGGATTACTACGACGTCTGGAGTTCCTATTGCCCGCCCGGAATTCGCCCTCCTTCCGTCGCGTTTCAGTCGCTCAGCTACCGCATCGAGACTACCGTCCATTCCGATAATTCCATCAGCGGAGTCAGCACTATTCACGTTCGCGCGGCGCAATCCGGCGAACGTCTGATTCCTTTTCAATTTTCCAGGCTTCTAAACGTCGAAGCCGCAACTCTGGCAGGGGAACCGGCCATTTCTTTTCCTGATAGCAGCTCTACACCCGAAGAACGCGTCGCGAGCGGCAGCGATCTGCTCTACCTCCTGCTCCCGCGTCCATCATCAGCAGGTGATGACATCGAGCTCACAATTCGCTATCACGGCAACGTCATTCGCAATGCCGGGAATGGCGTTCTGTTTGTCGCAGCGCGCGAAAGCTGGTATCCGCATTTGGGTGACACGGCTTCTTTCTCCAGTTATGAGCTCACGTTTCATTGGCCGCGCAAGCTGCGCCTCGCAGCCACCGGCACGAAAATTGACGAACGCGAGGACGGCGATACGCGTACCGGACATTGGCGAACGGAAAAACCCGCCAGTGTCGCGGGCTTCAATCTGGGCGAGTATGCGTTTGCGTCGCTGGCCGATAACGGCTACTCGGTGGACGTATACGCGAACCGCCAACTCGAGCAAGCCTTGCTTAACCGCCTTCGTCAACCTGAGGTGGATGACCTCTCGAGCTCAATATCAGGTCCCATCGGTGCTCAGCGTCGCGATCATCTGCGTTTGCAGATGCCGCCGCCAAGTCCTGCCGACGCCCTTAAGGCGCTCGCCAGAGAGATCGACTCTTCGATTCACTTTTATGAAAACCTTTCCGGACCGGCTCCCTTCCACCAGCTGAGCGTTTCTCAGATTCCCGGAACTTTTGGTCAGGGCTGGCCGGGTCTTCTCTATCTTTCTACTTATTCGTTCCTTCCAGCGGAAAGTCAGGAACGCGCGGGTCTTTCCGAAAGCGGCCAGGAACATTTCCACGACCTGGTTCCATTCCACGAAGTGGCCCATCAGTGGTGGGGCAACGTGGTTGGCTGGTCCAGCTATCGCGATCAGTGGATCGACGAAGGACTGGCGAACTACGTGGCGCTTCTGTTTGCGGACAGCCAGAAAATTCCCGAGCACAAACTGCGCCTATGGCTGGATCGCTACCGAAAACGGCTGGTGGAGAAAGACTCACTGGAAACCGCGCCTGCGGAAATCGGCAGCATGGACCTTGGTTTTCGTCTTGACTCTTCGCACAATCCGGAAGGTTTCGATCTGCTGGTCTACGGAAAGGGCTCCTGGTTTTTCCACATGCTGCGCGAAATGCTTCGCGAACCTTCCACGAAAAACCCCGACGCCCGCTTTATTTCGTTTCTGCACACTTTGCAGACCAAATACGCGTATCGCGCCCTTTCCACCGACGATCTGCAACGCGAAATCGAATTGGTGATGACTCCGGCGATGGCCATCGAAGGCCGGCGCTCCATGGACTGGTTTTTCGCGGACTGGGTGCACGGAACCGGCGTCCCCCATTACCGCATCGAATACTCCACGCGGCGCTCGGAAAAAGGCTTCGCGGTGAAGGGCAAGCTCTTGCAGACCGGCGTCGCCGATTCCTTCGTGGCGCCTGTACCGATTTATTCGAGCAATGGCGGCTATTTGGGGCGCGTCATCGCCTCAGGAGCGGAAACGCCATTCCATTTCAACTCCACTCGTGAGCCCGGCAAACTTCTCATCGATCCTCAGATGACCCTGCTCTGTATTATCGATCGCTGAATTTTTCTGCGCTATGCTTCTCGGAGCTTGATAGCCTACAACGGCCTCTGGTAAACGCTTTTCTCCTTAAATAACGAGCTCTTTGCGGAGATCGCTGCCTTGCCGTCTGGTCCAATCACATAGGGATGTCCGACCGGGTCTCCCGGCACGCCCCCAAGCAGACCGGACTGGATCAGTTCGCCGATGCTTTTCGGTGGACGGCCGGTCTTAGCCGCAAACTCCTCCGCCAGTGCGTTGAGGCGCTCGATATCTTCGTCGGCACGGAGCAATTCCAGATTCACTCGCGCGTTTTCCTTGATCGCGGCGTCGTTGCTGGAATTGAAAAGTTCCGTCCACAAAATGGCCGCGGTCTCGCGCGAATTGCCTTTTTCCAGGAATCGCGCGGCCATGATTTTCATCCAGGATTGCGTACCCGGCTTCTTGCTGCCTTCCAAATAAGCTTCACCCGCTCTTTTATAGTCTTTTAGTTCGAGGTAATACACATTTCCCAAATCTTGATCCAGCCGCCAGCAGTCGGGGTTGGCTTCCAACCCGCGTTCCAGCAGTTGCACTGCAAGATCGGGCCGGCCGGCGCCGCGTGGTTCCGGTTCGCTCAAGAACAGCGCACCGAACCGGTACGCAGGCAGCAAGTTCGGATCAAGCGTCGTGGCCACGTCCAGCAACGGCCAGAGGCTTTCCAGATTCGTTTCTTGCTCCAGGTGTCTGCTTCCGTAGTATTGCACCGCGCGGGTCCAGTAAATTTCCGCCGCCAATGTCGAATATTCCATGGTCACTAACTTCATCAGCTTCGGCGAACGCACCAGCACTTCGTCCTGTTCCTGGTACAGCGCGTCCCGTTCAACATTGACCTTGCGCTGCAGTCTCCAGACGCCGGCAAATCCGGCGGGCAGAATCAGCAGCATCAGCCACGCCGCAGTTTTTCCAGCCATCATTTCAAATCCTTGCGGGAAAAAATGACTGCGGCCACGCTCAACACAATCGCGCAATACAGAGCCGTGTACAACGTATTGTGCAGCACCAGGATGCGTGGGATCGCGCGCCCATGCGTCGCCGCGCCCATCACGTCGTAATTCCCGAAGTTTGGCAGCAGGAACGAGAGTAGCGCGAAAAATTTCTGCGTATGGGGGCTCATTTGCGTCACTTGCAGGCTGCGCAGCTGCGCTACAAAAAGTCCCGCCACGTACAAGCCGCCGGTAAATAGAATGGCCAGCAGCGGCGATGTAAAGCAGGAAAACATCATGGCCAGAGCCACTACCAACGTCAGCTTCAACAAAATAAAATACAACGCCACCAGCACCACCGTATCGCCGCGCGCGATCGAATGTTTCACGTACCACATCGCCAGAAACAGTCCCGCACCCATCGCCGCCGTATTCACCGTCAGCGTGAGAACCAGCCCGGTGAATTTTCCCAGCAAGAATTCCCATCGCCGCAGCGGTTTTGCCAGCACCGCGTGCAGTGTTCGCTTGTCGATCTCCTTCGACACCAGTCCAACGCCCGTAAACACCGCGATCAGTAACCCGATCAGCGAAATCGCGCTCAGTCCCAGGCTCACCATCACGATCGTTTCGATGTCCATCGAAATCTGCCCGACGATCACTGCCGACGCGATCATCAGCAGCGCGAAAAATACCAGGTTGTACAAGACGCGGTCGCGCACCGCTTCGCGAAACGTGTTCTGCGCCACGATTAGAATGCGGCTCATTGTCCGGTGACCTCGATGGCGGCCGCCCGCGCGCCATCCTTGCCGACCAGCTCCATGAAAAAGTCTTCCAGTGTCGGCTTGATTTGCGTCACCGAAACTATTTTCGCGCCTGCTTCCCGCAATTCTGCCAACACCTCGTATAGTTCAGCTTCGTTTGCGTTCATCCGGTAATTCGAGCCTGACTTGGCCGCCTTCGCGCGTATCGGTTCCGACTGCGGCCTGCTACCCGTCAGTTCGAACACGATTTCCATTCCCAGCGATTTCACTCCCACGATCGAGCCTGGCGCGCCCACTCCGCGCAACTGTCCCCGGGCAATCACTCCTACGCGGTCGCACAGCGTTTCCGCGTCGGGCAAAATGTGCGTGGAAAAAAGTATGGTCTTGCCGGCATTCTTCAATTCCAGAATGATGTCCCGCACTTCCCTGCGCCCTACCGGATCCAGCCCGGACATCGGCTCATCCAGAATCACCAGTTTCGGGTCGTGTAAAATGGCCTGCGCCAGTCCGACGCGCTGCAGCATGCCTTTGGAAAATTTTCGCAGCTGAATTTTCCCGGCCGTCTCCAGACCGACTCGTTGCAACATTTTCTGCACGCGTTCTTTGCGTTCCGCGGCGTTGAATCCGTGGAAACGCGCGAAATAGTCCAGCACCTCGGCTGCCGTCAGGTAATCGTAAAAATAGGGCTGCTCCGGCAGATACCCGATGTCCCGGTGCATGCTCACGTCGCTCACCGGTTTCCCGAGAATTTGCGCGCTTCCCGTCGTCGGAAAAATGATTCCCATCAACAGCTTGATGGTGGTGCTTTTCCCCGCTCCATTCGGCCCTAAAAGTCCAAATACTTCGCCGTGCTCGACCTGCATAGTCAAATTTTCCAGCGAAGTTTTGCGCTTCAAGTGGAGGAATCCGTACGGGTATTCTTTGCTCAGATTCTGCGTTTCGATGGCTGGTGCCGTCATGACTTAATTTTTTAGAACTCCAGTTTCCCCGTCAATCCGCCGAACGTCGCTTTGTGCAAAAAATGTAAACCCCAAAACAAAAAAGGCGCATCGCTGTGCGCCCTTTTTTAAATTTCATGGCTTCTTTGCTTCTTATATTTTCACTTCCCAATCTGCACCAAATCAGCTGGAGGCGCCGCCGGCATCGGCTTCAAATTCTGCGGATCGCGCCAGTTATCGAGTATTGCAATCTGTTGCACACACGACACCGTGCATCGCGGCCCGCAAAACTTGTCCGTGAAATATTCCCGGCGCCGCATCTCCGGCGTGTATTTCGCCAGCGGAATCCCCGGATACCCGCGCTGCTGCGAGCACCAGTGCACCAGCCCATCCTCGCAGATATACAAATAGCGCGAGCCCGAGCGGCAGCGCCAGTTGTGCTCTTTTCCGCGCGCCACATTGTGTTGAAATTCATTGAATCGCGAAAACGATCTCTTCCCCAGGTTCATGATCTCTTCGAAAATCTCAATCTGCCGCTCGTTCAGTCCCTTCAGTTGTCCGTTGTTATCGTGAATAATTCCTACCGTACTGGTGAATCCCAACTCCACGGCGCGATGCGCAATCGTCAGCGCGTCTTCGGGATTTTTCACGCCGCTGCCCAGCACCGAGTTGATGTTCACCTGGAAAATCGCGTGCTGTGAAAGCCATTCCAGGCGTGAATCCAGCGTCTTCAAACTCTTTTTCGAGACGTCATCAGGCGTCACGTTATCAATGCTGATTTGCAGATGTTCCAGCCCCGCCGCGTTCAGGCTGGAGATCCGCTCTTTGCTCAGTAGAAATCCGTTGGTGATCATTCCGGCGATCATGCCGTGCTTGCGAATGTGCCGGATCACTTCTTCCAGCTCCGGATGCATCAACGGTTCCCCGCCGCTAATGGTAATAATTGAAGTCCCCATCGCCGCCAGATAATCCAAACGTCGCTTCATCTCGGCAATCGGCACCGGCTTGGACACCTGGTCGTACTCATTGCAATATCCGCAATCCAGATTGCAGCGCCGCATCGGAATAATGTGCACCAGCACCGGATGCTTGGTCGAGAGCAGCGCCTTGCCGATCATTTTCAGTTCGCGCATGCGGGTACGCAGAAACCGCAGCTTGCGCTGAGCTTTCACACTGCGGCTGGCTCTTACCGCTTTTTTTCCGGTTTCCATATCTAGATTGGTTGCAGTTCCCGTGCCTCTAAATTATACATTCTTCGCAGCGTTCTCGTCGTCCAGTGCACACCTCTTGTTCCCTTCGTCACTCCGCTTGAAATCGTCCATCGCCGCGCGTCAGGTATTTGTTAGCATCAGCCCAACGTTCCAGTTCACATCGAGGTTGCCCAATGAGAGTCCCACTGCCAGCCCCTTTGAGAACGTCGCCACGAATCTGGCTCAGTATCCTGTCCGCCGCTCTGGTGTTCACTACGGCTCTTTTCGCGCAGGATAAGTCTACCGCCAGCAACGACCAAATTCAGATTCGTCAGCTCGAGCGCGCATGGAACCAGGCCGAAGCGCACCATGACGTCGGCGCCGTAACCGCCATCGTCGCCGACACGCTTACCTACATCGATTTCGACGGCAGCATCATGAACAAGGCCGAATATCTTCGCGACGTCACAAAAACTTCATACCAGGCTGACCATCTTTACGACGAAGGCTTGCAAGTGGTGGTCTACGGCAACGCCGCAGTCGTTTCCGGGATCTATCGCGAAACCGGCACTAGCAAAGGCAAAAGCTACCTTCATCGCGTGCGTTTCACTGACACTTGGATCAGGCAGAACGGCGTCTGGCGCTGCGCCGCCAGCCAAAACACCCTAATCCCTAACAAGTAGATTTGTTTTCAGGACTTCTCGAGCAACGTTTCGGCGGGCATCGCGGCAAACATACATCGGCAATCCCTCGCACTCATGTTTCGCCGCAGCTCCGCCAAACTTTTACTTTTGTACTCTTAAACTTTTATACTCTTCCGCGAGGAACCAGCGATGTCTGAAGCCGCCAAACCAACGTCGAACCCTCAGGGCGCACCGACCGCCTCCACCCGCACCGAATCCGACTCCATGGGCAAGATGGACGTTCCCGCCGAATGCTACTACGGCGCGCAGACCGCCCGTTCGCTGATCCATTTCGCGATCGGCAAGGACACTATGCCGCCCGAGCTGATCCGCGCTTTCGGCATCCTCAAAAAAGCGGCCGCCCTCGTCAATCAGGATCTCGGCAAACTTTCCCCGGAAAAGGCCAAACTCATCGCGCAAGCCGCAGACGAAGTCATTTCGGGCAGACTCAACGGTCATTTTCCGCTGCGCATCTGGCAAACCGGCAGCGGCACCCAGACCAACATGAACGTCAACGAAGTCATCGGCAACCGCGCCATCGAAATCGCCGGTGGCACGATGGGCAGCAAGAAGCCCATCCATCCCAACGACGACGTCAACATGTCGCAATCTTCCAACGACACTTTTCCCACCGCGATGCACATTGCCGCTGCCACCGAAACCGCTCGCCGTCTGGTCCCCGCCGTAAAAAAACTTCGCGACGCCGTCGACGCCAAAGCGAGAAAGTTCGCAGGCATCGTCAAAATCGGCCGCACCCACTTGCAGGACGCGACGCCTCTCACCGTCGAGCAGGAATTTTCCGGCTGGGTTAATCTTCTCGATCGCGACCTCGCGCGCATCGCGCAAGCCCTCGATGGACTCTACGACCTCGCCATCGGCGGTACCGCTGTCGGCACCGGCCTCAACGCCCATCCGCAATTTGCCGAACGCGCCGCGCGCAAAATCAGCGAACTCAGCGGTTTGCCCTTCCGTTCGCATCCCAACAAATTCGCCAGCCTCTCCGCGCACGACGAAATCGTCTTCGCCAGCGGCGCTCTCAAGACCCTGGCCGCTTCGCTCATGAAGATCGCCAATGACATTCGCTGGCTCGCTTCCGGCCCGCGCTGCGGCTTGGCTGAACTCACCCTTCCCGAAAACGAGCCCGGCTCCAGCATCATGCCCGGCAAGGTTAATCCCACCCAGTGCGAAGCCATTACCATGGTCGCGATTCAAGTCATGGGCAATGACGCGGCCATCGGCTTTGCCGGCTCCCAGGGCAACTTCGAACTGAACGTCTTCAAACCGGTCATGATTTTCAACTATCTCCATTCCGTCGAACTGCTCGCCGATTCCTGCAACTCCTTTGTCGATCACTGCGTCCACGGCATCGAAGTGAACCGCGACATCGTTGACCACTACGTCAAGGATTCGCTCATGCTGGTCACCGCCCTCGCTCCCAAAATCGGCTACGACAACGCCGCCAAAGTCGCCCACACCGCCCATCACGAACACACGTCCCTCCGCCAAGCCGCCCTAAAACTCGGCTTCCTCACCGGCGAAGAATTCGACGCCCTGGTCAAACCCGAAGACATGACCCATCCATGATGCGAACAGCGCTCCTATACGCAGCGAGAACATGACGGAACGAGCCGTCGACATTGACATCGCAACCGGGTTTCTGATGGTCGGCAGTATTATTTTGACTAACTTGGACGCACTGACACATTTCGATCAAAGCTCGGGCCTCAAGATGCATTCCTGGTTCAAAAAGAGGCTTGGAGCCGAGTCCATATGGAATCGCGAAGTCTATTCAGTTGGGACAGCCAGTGGTCACAAGGGATCAAAAGTAGGATTTGCCGCTGTGGGTATCGTTTGTCTCTTGGCTGGCTTGATCTGGTTGTGTCTATCCCTTATGCGCTACATTCGCTAATTTCAAGGAAGTCGGAGCCACTAAATTGCGCCCAACAGCACTCAGTTTCGGACTCCTCATCTTCGTAAGCTCTCTTTGCGGACAAAGTCTGCAGGCGCAGACGACAAATACACTGAAGCCGACGCCTAAGACGGTGGCGTGGGGTTACTACGACGCGAAGGCTGCGCCGGTATTGCGCGTGAAGTCGGGCGATACCGTGGAAATCCAGACGCTGATCACGAACAGTCCCAAGCGGCTAGAGGACGCTGGCGTGCCGTCAGATCAAGTTGAACAATCGCTGCGCGACATCACCGATCAGGTGAAAGACAAAGGCCCCGGCGGGCACATCCTCACTGGACCGATCTTCATCGAAGGCGCGCAACCCGGCGATGTGCTGGAAGTCAGAATTCTGGCCATCAAGCTGGCGATTCCTTACGCCTACAACGGCTTTGCGCCAGGCCGCGGATATCTGCCGGACGATTTTCCGTACGCGAAAACAAAAATCATTCCGCTGGACGGAAAGCGCATGGTCGCGAAGTTCGCGCCGGGCATCGAAATTCCACTGCACCCCTTCTTCGGCAGCATGGGCGACGCGCCGCCGGAAAGTGCCGGCCGTTTCAACAGCGCTCCGCCGTGGATTATGGGCGGCAATCTCGATAACAAGGATCTCGTTGCCGGCACAACGCTCTATCTTCCGGTGCATGTGCCCGGCGCGCTCTTTGAAGTCGGCGACGGCCACGCCGGTCAAGGCGACGGCGAAGTGGACATCACCGCGCTTGAAACTTCTCTCACCGGCACGTTTCAATTCATCGTGCGCAAGGACCTGCATCTGAAATGGCCGCGCGCCGAAACCCCCACCCACTACATCACCATGGGTCTCAACGATGACTTGAACGCCTGTGCCACCCTCGCCGTCCGCGAGATGATCGACTTCCTCGTGACCGAAAAACACTTGTCCCGCGACGACGCCTACATGCTCTCGAGCGTCGCCGCCGACCTGCACATCACCGAACTCGTCGATGGCAACAAAGGCGTCCACATGATGATTCCCAAATCCATCTTCGTCTCCGCGCCCTCCACCGCGGACAAAACCCTCCCATGAACAAAAAAAAGTTTCCGGCTCCTCTGCGTGTGTTTCTCTCTCTCTGTGCTCTCTGCGCCTCTGCGTTGAGTTTTTCGTCTTCATGTTTTGCGCAAACCGAAAAGCCCGCGTGGTGCCGCACTCTCCCTCGCCCGGAATACAAATCACTCGAACAAATCCCCCTCAACGATCCCTGGTTTGAAGTCTACAAAGTAGCGCCCGCCACCTTCGCCATCTACGAACCGCACCAGGCCGAAGAAGTCATCTCCTACCTGATCGTAGGCACCAAGCAAGCTCTCCTTTTCGACACCGGCATGGGTATCGGCGACATCAAAACCGTCGTCGCTCGCCTCACTTCGCGTCCTATCGTCGTGCTCAATTCCCACACCCACGACGACCACGTCGGCGGCAACTGGCAATTCCCTTTCATCTACGGCATGGACACCGCCTTTACCCGCGCCAACGCCAAGGGCTCGCGTGAAGACGCGCAGGCCGAAATCGCCAAAGATCAAGTCTGCGGCGCGCTCCCAAAGAATTTCGATCCCGCAAAATATTCAACCAAGCCGTGGAAGATTTCCCTCCCAATTCACAACGGCTTCAAAGTCAATCTAGGCGGCCGCACCATAGAAATCATCGCCACTCCCGGCCACACGCCCGACTCCATCTCTCTGATCGATCGCGCCGACGGCCTGCTCTTCACAGGAGACACTTATTATCCCGGCGAAATCTGGCTGTATCGCCCGGAGACCGATTTCTCCGCTTACCTCGCCTCGGTAAAAAAACTCGCCGCGCTCGCGCCTGAAATTACGCTCGTCCTCGGCGCGCACAATGTCCCGGTCGCGCAGCCATCCGTCCTTCCGCAGCTTGACGCCGCCATCCATTCCATCCTCGCTGGAAAAGGTCAGCCCAAATCCGTCAACGGCGACCAAGCCATCTACCAAGTCGGCGAAATCTCTTTTCGCATGCGTAATCCCCTCCCCGCGGTAAACTCAAATCCTGGGACCAACTGATGTTCTCGATCTTCGCCAGGCCTGCGTTGTACGCACTGTTCCTCTGCCTGTGCCTGGCGTGCCAGCAATTTCTTTTACCCGATGCCAACGCCTGGCAGCCACCGCAACAATCGCGTATCGAAGACCGCGTCAATCAGCCCGAAACCAACAAGAAAAAAGCGCCCAAAGTCCCCAAGCGCATCGTATGGAATCTCGATGGCGGCGTCTTTTTTGCCACGGACGGCCATCTCGAGAACGGCTCCTGTTTCCGCCTCTCCGGGCAGGTGACCGCTCCCGATTTTTTCGATGGCCTGCGCCGCATTGACACCGAAGAAGGCACCAGCTATCTCCTTCACGACAAACCCATCACTGAACTTCCCGCCGAGCTTCTCGTAACGTTCCATCTGCTCGATTTCCCTTGTTCGCGCGATTTGAAGGACACCAGTGTCCGCCCGCCGCTCACTCCGGAAATCATCAGCGCCTTGAGCCTGCATTTTTACTGGAAAGACGGCCTTGCGCTCCGCCCGGTCGAAGGCAGCAAACGAGTCAGCGCCAGCGTGACTCGCCTCACACCCTTCGCAAGGCAGGCCAGCGAAGAACTCGCTCCCCGATTTCAATGGAATTACGCCTTCACGGTACAGAGCGCGGGAGTCCCCATCACCAACGATCTGGTCTTAATCATCAAAAGCGAAGATCACAAAATCGCCGCCCGCACCGCCGCCCATCTCTGACCCTGCAATCAGCCCTTGAATAGAATGGGGCGCGGACAAGTAGTAAGCTTTGGAACATGAGGCGCGGACCGCTACTTCTGCTGATTTTCGTCGTCGCGCTCGGCTTGGTTGCCGCGGCCGCAGTCAGCATACTGCATGACGGCCTGAGCGCCCGCGCCGCGCCCAGCGCGCTTGAAACCGCTATTGCCCGTACCGCGCGGAAAATGGCCGCCCCTTCCGGCGCGCACAACAGGAAAAATCCGCTTCCCGATTCGCCGGAAGTTCAGCGCGAGGCTCGTCTGCACTTCGCCGATCACTGCGCCATCTGCCATGGCAACGACGGCAGCGGCGATACCATGCTTGGCCATGGACTGTATCCCAAGCCACCCGATCTTCGCGCTGACCAGACGCAAGAGCTTTCTGACGGCGATGTTTTCTGGATCATCCAGAACGGCGTGCGCCTTACTGGAATGCCCGCGTTTGGCGGCGCTGGATCCGAACACGATCACGATGTCGAAGATAGCTGGAAACTGGTGCGCTTCATCCGTCATCTGCCCGCGCTCACTCCGACAGAAAAACTCGAAATGGAAAAATACAATCCAAAAGGTCCCGACGACCGCCAGGAAGAGCAGGAAGAAAGCGACTTCTTGAACGGAGCCAAGCCGCCTTCCAAGTCCGAGCAGCACCACCACTGACGGCGAGGCAGGCGCCACACTTCCGGGCTTCTGCGAGTTCGTCATTCCGAGCGAAGCGACCGAAGGTTCCGACCCGGTCGGAAGGAATCCCTTTTCGACTTTTTTCGGCCTGCACCCGACTGGATGTCCGGCACGCATTGTGCGATAACAGAATTTGAGTCGGAGTAGAGATCGTGATCGCTCATAACCCGCTCCACGGATCCGGACAAGCGGGATTCCCGCATCCGGCTCTTGCCTTAGGTAGTGACGCCCAGACGGCGCAGGGGATAGGGATGGCAGACGGTAGGCAGAGGCAGCCAGCGAGTGATCAGGCGCCGCATGCGATCCCAGAGACGCGGCCTTTTTGGCTACGCCGCGACAGCGCGCGATGCCAGAGCCGGCCTACATGGGATCGAAAAACCCACAGCGCGTTGTGGTTCCGAGGCACACAGGGGCCGATGTGGGTCGCTACTTCACATTCGTATGACTTTTGCATTCACTACACCTCGCCGGTTTAGCCGGCGCACAGGAGCCAAGAACATGAAACTCCGCTGGACAATACTTCTACTTGCAGTCCTGATCACGCTGCCCGCCTTGGCCCACGGCGACAAAAAACACGTTATCGGCACCATTGAAAAAATCAGCCCCGAAGCGGTTATGGTAAAAACTCAAGACGGAAAATCCGTGGAAGTGAAGCTCGCGTCCACCACGGTATACGTCACCAATGACGGCAAGCCGGCCAAATTTGCCGACGTGGCTGTCGGCCAGCGCGTCGTGATTCACGCGACTCCCAAGGGCGCGGAGCTGATCGCTGATGAACTGAAATTCGCCGCGGCCGGAAGCGCACCGGCACCCGCAAGCTGAGGTAGGGGCCGCCTTTTGAAGCGGGCCTCCGCGTTTTCCACGAAATGCAACGCTTCCCTGTCGCCCGCCTCACTGGTCCACCAACTGGAACGAATGTGTCTTGATCACCAGCCACACGCGCTTGCCTGCCACAATTTCCAGCGCACGCAACGCCCCCGGCGTCACATGCACCAAAAACATCGTGCCGGCATTGACGCGGCATACCACTGTCGCGCCGCGAACATCCACTGAATCGATCGTCCCTTCTAGAATATTTCGCGCGCTCAGTCCCGTGGGCCGTTGCGTCGCCAGCAAAATATCCCCAGCACGGATCGCCACATGCACGTGATCACCAACTGCCGCATAACCCAGCGGAAGCTCTAACTCCACGCCCGATCCGGTCAGCCGTGCGCGCATCACACCGTCCGCTTCACGCAGCTCTTGCACAGCCGCGGTCAAATAATTTTCGAAACCAGCAGCGTGAGCCAGCCGCCGGGTACGCGGAGCATCCAGCACCGCGAACGGTAGGCCCTCGGAAACCACGCTGCCGCGGTCAATCGCGATCACCCGTTCGCCCAAAGCATCCACTTCGTCGCGCTGGTGCGTTACATACAAAATCGGCAGCCGGTTGGCTCGGTTCCACGCTCGCAAATCCTCCACGATGGATGATTTCAGTTCCGCGTCCAGTCCCTTCAATGGCTCATCTAGCAACACCGCGTGCGGAGAAGGCGCGAGCGCCCGTGCCAGCGCCACTCTTTGCGCTTCGCCGCCGGAAATTTCTCGCGCTTTGCGCCGCGCCAGATGCGCCACGCGAAAAACCTCCAGCAAATAGTGAACTGCCGCTTTTCGCTCTTCTATGCCCGACCCGGCCAACCCAAACCCAGCGTTTTCCTCGACCGTCAGGTGCGGGAAAAGTGTCGGCGCCTGGAAGAGATAGGCAATGTTGCGCGTTTGTGGTGGAAGAAAAACTCCGCCAACGGAATCCTGCAATAGCGTCTGGCCTAGCGTAATGCGCGCGCTCTGCGGCTTCAACAATCCCGCAATGCAATCGAGCAGCGTGGATTTTCCCGCGCCCGATGGCCCGAACAGGATGGTGATTCCCTTATCGATTCTAAAGTCCACATCCAGTTCGAACCGAGCACAATGGCGACCGCGCCGTTCAAAGCGCAAGCGCGCCTCGAGCATTCCGTTAGTCTGCTGAGTGGTTAATGGATTACTCACGGCGGGCCACCGGCCAGGGCGACCACACCCGCCGATTCACGGCGTAAATCGTGGACAAAACGGCGAACGAGATCAGCAGCAGCGCGATCGCCGTGCGGTTCGCCGCTTCGTATTCAAGCGATTGCACGTGATCGTAAATATCAATCGAAACCGTACGCGTAATTCCAGGAATATTTCCGCCGACCATCAGAACTACGCCGAATTCGCCCAGGGTGTGCGAAAAACTCAGCACTGCCGCGGTAATCACGCCGGGAACTGAAAGTGGCAGGATAACTTCGCGAAAAGTTCGCCAGCGCCCGGCGCCCAGGACCGCGGCCGCGTCCAGAAGCCGCGCATCAACGCTTTCAAACGCTGCGACCAGCGGCTGCACCGCGAACGGCAAGCTGTACAGCACTGACGCCACCACCAATCCGAAAAATGTGAACGCCAAGGTGTGGCCGAACAACGCCACCCACAGTCTCCCGACGGGCCCGTTCCGCCCCATTGCTACCAGCAGATAAAAACCCAGCACTGTCGGCGGCAGCACCAGCGGCAGCGCGACAACGCTTTCCAGCAAAAATTTCCCGCGCCATTCTGCTTGTGAGAGCCAGTACGCGAGTGGCATTCCAATCAAAAGCAAAATCGCCGCCGTGCACGCAGCCAGGCGCGCCGATAACCACAATGCTTCCATATTTGCGTCGCCCCTTGAGACTTACCCCCGATGCTGAATCTCTTATCGCGTCTTATCGCACAGGCGGCGGCTCAAACCCGTATTTCGCCAGAATTTCGCGGCCAGGCCCCTGCGTTACAAACTTTATGAATTCTTGCGCTGCAAACTTCTCCTTCGCCGACTTCAGCATCACGACGGTCTGCTCAATCGGCGCGTACAATTCGGCGGGGATTATCCATTTCTTGCCGGCTTGCAGAGCCGGCGACACCGTCAGCGAGTCCGCGATGATTCCCGCCTCCGCGTTCCCCGATTGCACAAACTGCGCCGCTTGCGAGATATTTTCTCCGAGCACCAACTTCGCTTTCACCGCATCGTAAATCCCCGCTTTTTGTAGCGCCGCAACAGCCGCGCGGCCGTAAGGCGCGTGCGCAGGATTCGCGATCGCAATTTTTTTCACGGCGGGGTCCTGCAGGCACCGCCAACCGTCTCTGTCCGGATTGCATTGGGCTCTCGCCGGCATCCACAGAACAATCCTGCCGATGCCATAAATCGTCGAACTGTGCGGCTCGGCGAATCCGGACTCTTCCAGTTTTCGCGGGTATTCATTGTCCGCCGAAAAGAACACATCCAGCGGCACCCCGTTCTGGATCTGCGCGTAGAAATTGCCACTCGAGCCATAGGCAACGTCAATGGTTGTTCCAGCCTGCGTTGCGAAGGCCTTGGCGATTTCCGGCATCGCTGCCTGCAAGTCCGCCGCCGCGGCAACGCGAACCGTTTTTTTCTGTGCGAAACTTGTGGACGCCAGGCAACTCGCTGCAAGTATCGCCAGCAATGTTTTGCCAAATATTCTCTTCCGCGGCATTTCGCTTACGCCTTGCACTGGCTCATCACACCCGCAAAATCATCACTTCCGTGGACTTGATCAGTGCCGCCGCCCGTTCACCCGGCTTCAGCCGCATTTCCTTTGCTGCGTCAGCGGTGATGATGGAAGTGATGTGCTGCTCGCCAATCGCCAGCGTCACTTGCGCAAGAATCCCGCTGTACTTGATGGCCACCACGCGCCCAATCAGCTGATTGCGCCCACTGATTTTGCGGAACTGGCCACGCCGCAAAGCGATCTCACCGCGCTCCAGTTTCTTCGGGATCAGCCGGTCGATTTCGCTTTCCGGCACGCGGTGATGTCCGCCCGGCGTTTTTGCGGTCTTTATTTTCCCGCGATAAATCCATTGTTTCAGTGTCGGATAACTGACGCCCAGAATATTCGCGGCTTCCCGCGGGGCCAGTAGTCGTTGCACGGCGCAACCTCGTCTTTATACACTATATTCGAGGTGGAAGCGTCATTTCAATACGATTCTATACGCTTCTACTCAATCCACAATAATACAGCGTGTCCTTTGCGCGCGGCGTCCTCGTAAAAACTCCGCAGCTGGCCGAAGTACTCCGTCAGCTCCCCTGCTTCGTGCTGGGCGACGTAGATCCCCGCCTTGTCTGCGGCAGTAGCGTCGAATTCCTGCGCTTTCTTGTCAATTGGAAATTCCGCCAGCGCGGCCGCAACCTTCCGCACCTGCGACGGTGAAAGTGCGCGTGGTGGTCCATAGCCCATGTCCGCTTCGTTACCGCCGATCTCTTGGCCTCCCAAAATCGTATCTCCCAGGGCGGTCCCGTCCGGACCTTCCACTTTCGCGGTGAACATGAAATGCAGGCAGTGCCATGATTTGTGGAGATCAAGTTCCTCTCTCGCGGCGCGTCCGGTTGACTGCGGCTCTGCCGCGGCTGCCTTCGCCAGCCCTGCCTTCTGCATCTGCACGGCCTCCTTCATCAGCTTCAGCATTTCCTGCTGCATTTCGACTTGTTGCTCGCGCGACAACACCTTTTGTTGCTTGCTGAGTTCCATCATTTTTTGCACTACCGGCGATTGCTGCATCGTTTCCCGCAACGTCGCAAACCCGGCGGGGTCGCCCGGTGGTAACGCGCCTGCTAGCGCACGCACCATTTCTCCAGGATTTTTCTTGTATTTAGCGAGATCGAATTCCGAGACCTGGCGCAATTTGCCGATCATGCTCATGAGCCACCTCGTTTGCCGCCGCCTGCTGGCGCGCTAGTTTCGCAAGGGCTTGCCGGTTTTTAGGGTATGCGCTATACGCTCCTGGGTTTTCTTTTCTCCGCACAACGAAACAAACGCCTCGCGCTCCAGGTCCAAGACATACTGCTCGCTGACCATCTGGGGCGACGTCAGCGGTCCTCCGGCTAGAATATTCGCCAGCTTGCGCGCTACCACTGCATCGTATTGCGAAGCGTAGCCGCCACGCACTAGCAGGTGTATCGCCAACTTCGCGCCGGAGAGAAATTGTTCGCCCAGCACTTTGATTTGCGTGCTCTGCGCGCCTTCCTGCCAACTTGCTGCGAGCGGCTTCCATGCGGATCGCGCCAGTCCCAGCGCGGTTTCTTTCGCGTCGGCCACTAGGCGTTGCGTATTCATCGAGTAGCCATCTTCGCGCCGGAAATATCCCAGCTCGCGGCATTCTTCCGCGCTGGTTCCAACTTTCGCCATAGCCACATTTTCAAACACCGGCTTCAGCGCGTGAAACAAGTCCAGATCTTCCCCGCTCGCTGCATGTTCGTTCGCGCGGATCAGCATCTCTTTTGTGCCGCCGCCGCCAGGAATCAATCCCACCCCCGTTTCCACCAATCCGACGTAGGCTTCCGCCGCAGAGTGAATTTTCGCAGCGTGCAAACTGATTTCACACCCGCCGCCCAGCGCCAGGCCCTGCGGCGCCGCGACAACCGGCTTTTTCGCGTACTTGATCGCCAGATTGGCGTTCTGGAATTGCTTCACTGCCAGATGCAGTTCGTCCCACTCCTGCTCCTGGGCGCCGACCAGCACCAGCATCAGATTTGCGCCGACCGAAAAATTCACCGCCTGATTGGCGATCACCATGGCGTCGAAATCCGTGTCCAGCCGTTTCAGTCCTTTGTGAATCATGGCGATCAAATCCGCGCCAATGGCGTTCATCTTGGCGTGAAATTCGCAGCAAACCACGCCATCGCCTAAATCAATGAGGCTCGCGCCGGAATTACGCTCGACTTCGCGGCCCGCCTCCTTAAGCGTTTTCAGAATAATAATTCCCGCGGGCTCTTCGACTTTCTTCGCACCCGCTGCGCTCAAGTCAAAAACCGTCGTCGTCCCCTTTTCCGATTGGTAGAAACTCTTGCGGCTGCTCGCCAGGACTTTTTCGATCAGCGCAGGCAACTCCCTCCCGTCTTTGTTCACCTGTCCGGCAAACGCTTCAAGCCCCAGCGCATCCATCATTTCGAACGGCCCAAGCTCCCAGCCAAATCCCCAACGCACCGCGCGGTCCACTTCCACAATGTTGTCGGAAATTTCCGGCACGCGTCGCGCCGCATACAAACAAGTCTCCGACAGCGCGCCCCACAAAAATTGCTGTGCCTTGTCGCCCTTCTGCCCTTCCAGGATTGCTCCCACCAGCGCGCGCAGCCGTTGCCGGGTGTCGTCGATCGTCTTACCGGCTTCAAGCGAAGGGAATCGCGCTTTCTGCCGCGCGCGGTACTCCATCGTATGCACGTCCAGCGTCAAAATTTCTTTTTCGCCTTCGCCTTTTACTTTTTTATAAAATCCCTGGCCGGTCTTGTCGCCCAACCAGCCGCGCCGCGCCATTTCTTCGACCAGCACCGGCACTTTGTAGCGTTCGCGTGATTCGTCATTGGGCGCGGTTTCGTAAATGTTTTTGACGACATGAATCAGCACATCCAGGCCAACGATATCCGCGGTTCGAAATGTCGCCGATTTCGGCCAGCCCACTGCCGGCCCGGTGCACGCGTCCACTTCCTCCACTGTCATGCCAAGTTCGCCCATGAGCCGCAGCGCATTCAGCATTGAAAATGTGCCGATGCGATTGGCAATGAAATTCGGCGTGTCTTTCGCCACCACCACGCCTTTACCCAGCCTGCGATCACAGAAATCCGTTAGCGTTTCGACGACCGCAGGTGCGGTTTTCGGCCCGGGAATAATTTCCACTAGCTTTAGATAGCGCGGCGGATTGAAAAAGTGTGTTCCTGCCCAGTGCCGCTGAAAGTCTTCCGGCAATCCTTCCGCGATCAGCTGCACCGGCAGGCCGGAAGTATTCGTAGTCACAATCGCTTCCGGTTTTCGAAATTGCGCCACGCGTGCCAACAGGTTGCGCTTAATTTCCATATTTTCCGCGACTACCTCTATGATCCAGTCCGCTTCCGCGCAGCGGCCCAGATCATCCGCAAAATTTCCAATGGAAATCTTGTCCGCGAGCGACGCGCTAAAGAAGGCCGCAGGCCGCGATTTCTTCGCTGCTTCGATACCGTTGCGCGCAAACCGGTTCCGCTCCGATGCCGGCATCCCCGGTTTCAAATCCGGCGGAACCATATCCAACAGCACGCACGGCAAACCGGCATTGGCGAAATGCGCGGCAATTCGCGCGCCCATCGTGCCGGCGCCCAGCACCACAGCTTTTTGTATGGAAATTTTCATTCGAACGCTTTCGGCTACGAATTGGACCGCGACGGCCATGCGGACGGGCCAGGGTCTGCGCTTACAAACCCTGAGTTGAAGAGGTTACAAAACCAGCAACGCGCGGTCAAACCTTAGCAATGCCGCCGTGCACAGCATAAAATAGAATCTCATGCTGGATCGTAAAGTTAGCGAAGCCCTGGAGTGGCTGCGTCTCGCCAAGGATAAATTACGCGAGTTTGCCCATGGCAGTGCTGCCGAACCCAATGCCCGCCCGAAAATTGGCCTGGCGCTGGCCGGAGGTTTTGCGCGCGGTATCGCGCACATTGGCGTGCTGCGCGCGTTTCGCGACGCCGGCATTCCGATCGACTGCGTCGCCGGCACCAGTGTGGGCGCGCTGATTGGCGCCGGCTTTTGCTCCGGTGTTTCGCTGGAAAAAATGCAGGCAATCGGCCAGACCACCACCTTCGCGGATTTTGGCCGCTGGACTCCCTCCTGGCTCGGCCTGGCGACCAACCTGCGTATGGAAAAATATCTTGCGCGCATGACGCCGGCCACCACCTTCTCCGAATTGAAAATTCCTCTGGCCATCAGCGCTACCGACATCAACGCAGGCGTCACCATCTATTATCTGAACGGCTCGATTGCTCCGCCTTTGCGCGCCTCTTGTGCCTACCCTGGACTGTTTGTTCCGATTCAATACGAAGGCCGCACCCTGGTGGACGGCTTTCTCACCGCGCCAGTTCCGGTCGAAGGCGCACTGATTCAGGGCGCGGATGTCGTCATCGCGGTGTATCTCGAAGCCGGCGGAATCGAAAATCCGCGTACCGCGGTGGACATTATCAGCCGCTCTTTTAACATCATCCAAAAGCACACCGACGTCACCTGGCGGCAGCAGGCCGACGTGATCATTGAGCCCAACGTGTCTTCGTTTGCCTGGGACGATTTTACCAAGACGCCGGAATTGGTTGCAGCCGGAGAAGCCGCTGCCATGAACGCACTTCCGGAGATCGTTGCGCTTCTGCGCGGCAAGAAAAAAGATTCGGCAGCTTAGCCGGCCGATCGCCTCAGTTTCCGCAATCCTTCCTGGCGTTGGCGACGCGCGTTTCGACCAGCACGGCCTGGCCTTCGCCTTTGCCGCGTTGCGTAAGCCAGGCTGCCAACCCCTCGGAAAAACGTTGCGGGGTAAGGCGAAAACTCGCTTCCACTTCTCCATCGCCAATCGGCAGGGTGTCGTCAAATTCCGCAGCGTTGGTGAAGTTGCGCATGCAGAACTGGTCCAGCCATTCCAGCGGACATGCTCGGCGCTCACCGCAAATCACCACAACCACCAGAAACTTTTGCGCGTACATGGCCTCAGTCTATCATCGGTCGAAACGGGTGTACGCGGGGACCGGTTTGGCTGGCCCGCGCCTTGCTGCCCAGAAGCGCGCGACGGCGTCTAAAGTTGCTAAGATGGCTTCAGGGAGCATCTCTTGTGAGAATTCGAGTCGCGTCAGCACTTTTCGTGGTTGCATTTGTTGCGATGTTCGCAGCGCTGGCGTGCCGCGCACAGGCGGCAAATTCACCGGTGCTCCAGGTCGAGGCTTGGCGCAAAGCCGTCCTGGAGGGAGAGTCCGGCGCACTGGCTTCGATGTATGCGGACTCGGCAAAGATTATCGCACCCGGCAAGGCGCCATCGAATTTGAAGAGCGAGCTTGCCTATTGGAGTTCGTGGAAAAGCCGCGGCCTCAAGACTCTTTCCGCGGAAGTGGAGTCACAACAGGAACCGCAGACCGGTTATCACGTTCTCCTGGTTCAACTGACTCTGGGCGTTGCGGAAAATGGCGGCACCAAAAAATACTACGTGACCGTCGGCCAGGGTTATGTCGAGCAGGGCGCGACGTGGAAAATCGCCGCCGAGCAGCGCGAAGCGGAAACCAGGCTGAAAGCGCCCGCGGAGCGAAAAGATCTCTATCCGGCGGGTGTTAACGCGCAAAAAGAAATTGCTGAAGCAGTGGTAAGCGCTGCAAAATCCCACAAACGCGTTTTGCTGATTTTCGGCGGCAATTGGTGCTACGACTGCCACGTTCTGGATGAAGCGTTCCATACGCCGGAGATTGCCCCCACCCTGAACCATAATTTTGTCGTTACGCACATCGACATCGGTGAGTACAACAAAAACCTGGACCTGGCGAAAAAATATGAAATTCCCCTCGAACGCGGTGTTCCTGCGGCGGCGGTGCTCGATAGCGACGGCAAACTGTTGTTCAGCCAGAAAAATCAGGAATTTGAGAAAGCCCACTCGCTCGCGCCGGAAGATATTCTCGCCTTCCTCAACAAGTGGAAACCGGCCGCTCACTGACCTTCTTTATCGTTTGTGTGTCCGCCTTCCGAGGCGGGCGCTTTGTGTCTTGTGGGCAACGACGGCGAAACATTACGGGGCGCCTCGCGAACTCAAAAGATCGAAGAAATTTCGCCATCGATCGCAACATGGGTTGCGTTTTCTCCGTCTATGAAATATTTTTCGCCGCTCACATCGCTGAAGTGGAAAAACCGGCTGATGTGGTAGTCCTCATCGAAAACCGAAAACAGCTTTTCTGTTTCTTCTTTCGAGAATTTAAATGCTGAGAGTGGCACCGGCTCTCCCGGTTTCGCCGCAATTGCGGTGTAAATGCGATAGAGTTCTTGCAAACTCATCATGAGAGCGCGGCGCGCAGTTTCGCCAGCCATAAGCGCCACCTTTCTTTCGTTGGTCTTTCGCTCGGCAATATTTCCATTCTACACCCGTCTGCCGCCCCACTAACGGCCAAAGCATTTTGTCAATCGCAATTGAATCCACTATCATTTTGAGCGGAAAAGGATTCAGCCCGCAAACAGCAACGATATTTGCAAAGGGAGAATGGATATGGCCATCGCCGTCGGACAAGCAGCCCCGGATTTCAGTTTGAAGGATCAATACGACAAGGAAGTGAAACTCTCGGATTTCAAGGGGAAGAAAAACGCAGTGCTGGTATTTTATCCGCTCGACTGGAGCCCTACCTGCACCCAGGAGCACGTCTGCTTCGTGAACGACATGAAGCGATTCGAAACACTGGAGGCCGAAGTGCTTGGCGTCAGCGTGGACAGCGCCTGGTCGCACAAAGCCTACGCCGAGAAAATGGGAATCAAATATTCCCTGCTGGCGGACTTTAATCCTCGCGGAGCCATGGCAGAAAAATACGGCGTGTACCTCGCCGACAAGGGCATCACCGGCCGCGCCGTCATCATCGTGAATAAAGACGGAAAAGTCGCCTGGGTAAAAAATTACGATATTCCAGTCGTGCCCGATGTCGCCGAAGTGGCCTCGGCTCTGCAACAAGTAAAATCGGCCAGCGCCTAGTCGTTATCAGAGTCGGTCCGCTTTTGGCTTTTGTGTTATCACGATGGCCACCTGAAGGTGGCCATCGTGGTTTGCTCTTGTAACGGCCGCCTTCCCGAGGCGGGCGTCTTGACGGACGCTACCAAATTATTGTTGATGAGTAATCTCGCCCGATCGACTACGCCGGAGAGGAAATCGCGTTCAGTAGCCACGGACCCGCGAGCCACAGAATCAGCGTTAGTATGCCACCAACCAGCAATTGCCAGCGTATTGGGTTTGCACGCACGGCAGAATACGCCGCCGCAAGTCCTGGAATGAAAGCAAACCAGACAGAGCCAATCATCAGCGCGTTTTCCATCCAATCGGGCGGAAGTAGCCTTGTGACTTGAGACGATAGCCACTCTGCGTGAACTCCGGGAATCCGCAATAGTAGGCCCACAGAAATATTTGCCAGCAGAAAAATCGCGAACGCATCGCGCGGTTTCTTGCTGCGCGGCTCACCTGCAGGAGCGAACGGGTCGCGCTCCGCGGGAAGGAGTGCCATCCAGCCAAGAACGATCGGCGCGGCTGCCGCTGTCAGCAATAAAATCAACAACACCAGCGTCAAGCGCGCATCGAGCGGAACAACAAGAATCAAAGTCGCGTAATCTGTGCCAGCCATCTCGACAATCTACACGAGAATTCGCTCAAGTATGTCTCGGTTCTTTCCTTTTTATGACCGATGGTTGGTCTGCCTTGTTGCTATCTCTGCGAGGGCGGGCTGGAGAGCGACCGCAAAAGCAATACCAACTGCCAGCGCTGCTCGTCCGTCAAACGTTTCCTGAACGCGGGCATCGGCCGATGCCCTTCGCTGATTTTGTAGAACAATTCCCCGTCGCTGACCGCATTCATGTGCGCGGCATCGGTAAGATCCTTGGGCAGCGGATCATACATCCTGCCCTGCGGCCCGTCGCCTTTTCCCGTGTCTCCGTGACACTCCGCGCATTTATCAAGATAAAGTTTGCGCGCTGCAGGCAAATCCTCCTGCGACGGTTTCAAGGGATTCACTACACGCTTCGCCTCTTCCGGCACAACCCACGGCCCAGGATGCAAAAATGCATACACCGCCGAGCCGGCTGCCACCACCAGCAGCGCGACGAACAGCGTCTGGGTCACGGGAGACTTCTTGCGAGGCATGATTGTCATGGAGAAAGATAGAGTTTCGCACAGCCGGGTCGTGACGAAAAGATTGTCAGAACTTCAGGCCGGATCAAACGGGGCGCAGTGTCAGCCAGAGCAGTTCGAAATTGAAGCCGAGGATGGCGGCGGCTACGGTCCAAGCCAGGATGGACGTGAAGCGAGAGTTGGCGAACGCGCCCATCTTTGCGCGGCTGCTCGTGAACTGGACCAGCGGGATCACCGCAAACGGAAGTTGAAAGCTCAGAACCACCTGGCTGAGAATCAGCAGCGAAGTGACTTTGCCTTCGCCATACAAGCCGATGACAATGACCGCCGGTACGATGGCCGTGAGGCGCGTAATCAGCCGGCGCAGCCACGGTTTGAGCCGCAAATTCAAGAAACCTTCCATGACAATCTGCCCGGCGAGCGTGCCGGTAAGCGTGGAATTCTGCCCCGAAGCAAGCAGCGCGCAAGCGAACAACGTACTCGCTAGGCTTGCTCCCAGCACGGGTGTAAGGAGCTTGTAGGCGTCGGCGATTTCCGCAACGTTGTGCAGGCCCCGGGTATGAAATGCGGCGGCGCCAAGCACCAAAATCGCCGCATTCACGAACAGCGCGAAACCCAGCGCCAGCGTGGAATCAAAGGTCGCGTAACGGATGGCTTCACGTTTTCCGCCAGCATCTGTCGCAAACGCTCGCGTCTGCACGATACTCGAATGAAGATAGAGATTGTGGGGCATTACCGTAGCGCCCAGAATGCCGATCGCGATGTACAACATTTCGCGATTGCGCAGAATTTCCATGCGCGGGATGAAGCCCACCGCCGCTTCGCGCCAAATCGGCTGTGCAAAAAAAATTTCGTAGGCGAAGCACAGAGCGATACTGGCGATCAGTGTAATTACGAATGCCTCGATCAGACGGAAGCCGCGGCCCTGCAACGCCAGCACGATTAGCACATCCAGCGCGGTGATCAAAACGCCTGCCACAAGCGGGAGTCCGAAAAGTAATTTCAACGCGACCGCGGAACCCAGGACTTCGGCAAGATCGCAGGCCGCGATGGCAATTTCGCAGACAATCCACAGTCCGACCGCGACCGGGCGCGAATACGATTCGCGGCAGGCCTGCGCCAGATCGCGTCCGGTGACAATACCCAGCTTGGCCGAAAGCGCCTGCAGGATCATCGCCATTACGTTGCTGATTAGAATCACACTCAGCAGCGTGTAACCGAATTTGGCGCCGCCCCCGATGTCCGTGGCCCAGTTGCCGGGGTCCATATAGCCAACCGCGATCAGATAGCCGGGGCCGGCGAACGCCAGCACTTTTTTGAACCATCCAATTCCGGAATGGATGGGAATTGTCCGGTGCGATTCCGGAAGGGATGGCACTTCCGAGATTCTTGCTCGTGCGGCGGCTGCCGCCGGGCCAGTCGCGGATTTCGTCGCGACAGACGGTTCAGCGTCCAGAAGGGGTTCGGTCGAGCGCGTCATCTCTAGTTAACTATGGTTAATTCTCAACCTAAACTAACTTTAATGCGGTCGCATGTCAATAGAAGCTTTTCTATACGTTGCGCGTCTGGTCTCGCGGGTGTGGTACTTTGGAAAGTGGAATTCAGGGGAGAAGCGCATGGACGAGAAACAACAGCAGCCACAGCCGGGACAGATGCAGATCAAGGCCGACGAAAAAGAACTGCAGGGCCTGTACAGTAATTTGATGATGATTCACCACAACGTCGAGGAGTTCACTTTGAATTTCGTCTACATTTTCCCCAACGGAACTCAGGGCAAGCTGCTAAGTAGCGTAATCGTGAGCCCGGGCCACGCCAAACGTATCTGGCGGGCGCTGGGCGAAAATATTTCGCGCTACGAAACGCAGTTCGGGCCTATCAAGGAAGCCCCGGAAGGGGCCAACCTCACGCCACCAGTGGGGTTTGTGCAGTAACAAGTTCAAGAGTGCAAAGGTACAAAAGCCAAGAGCGAACGACCGGAAATTCAGCCGCAGCTACTGTTAGCGAGGCGATGAATTTTCGTGCTAAAATTCCCAGGTTGCTTCGGAACGGGCCTGTAGCTCAGGTGGCTAGAGCGCGCCCCTGATAAGGGCGAGGTCGGTGGTTCAAGTCCACCCAGGCCCACCATTCAAATCACCAGTAAATACGCGGCGATTCTCACTTTTCCCTTTTTCGGGGCTCTCCCTCAAAAAACCGTTTTGTCAACCGTTTGTCAACTTCACGATTGGGCGGATGGCACTACACTCAGGGCGTTAAGACCCTTCGGGTGAAGCCCGAACGGCTAGCGTGGATTAGACTACGTCGAGAACGATGCCTGTCACGTCGAAGGACATGGAAGGCAGTGCAAGATACTGCACGACTGTGCAAGGAGCGGAAAGTCATTTTTATTGAGTTTGCGGGGGCGTAGTTCAGTTGGTTAGAACGCCTGCCTGTCACGCAGGAGGTCGCGGGTTCGAGCCCGTCGCTCCCGCCAACTTCGACGTGAAGAACTTCAAACCAGGATCTTCGTCCGTTCCGTCGGTCACACAGGGTTGAGCAACTTCTCTCGGCCCTCCCCCACCTGTTGCCGCCACATCGCGCTATAGAGACCTTTGCTCGCGAGTAGATCTTCGTGACGGCCGCTCTCTACAATTCGCCCCCGTTCCAATACGTAAATGCAATCCGCGTGCAGGATGGTAGAGAGCCTGTGGGCGATCAATATCGTGATCGC
>Ga0210406_10000336_pt1 | contig 67303 bp, 103 predicted proteins | sample IncBWC30MmetaG_FD_155454 | JGI IMG/M metagenome (GOLD analysis project Ga0210406, IMG submission 155454) | Forest soil microbial communities from Barre Woods Harvard Forest LTER site, Petersham, Massachusetts, United States - Inc-BW-C-30-M | ecosystem: Environmental > Terrestrial > Soil >...
GCGAGAGACGCGATAGCCGCGATAGCCGCGAGAGCCGCGAGAGACGCGAGAGACGCGATAGCCGCGATAGCCGCGAGAGCCGCGAGAGACGCGAGAGACGCGATAGCCGCGAGAGCCGCGAGAGACGCGAGAGACGCGAGAGACGCGATAGACGCGAGAGACGCGATAGCCGCGAGAGCCGCGAGAGACGCGAGAGACGCGATAGACGCGATAGACGCGATAGCCTTGCACAGATTTACTTCTTGGTGTATCAATCGGTCCTTATGGTGGTGGGAATCGGAAATTTCCTGGCTTGCTACAACATATCTTGGGGCGCTTCAACTCAACAAATTTGAAGTTCAGGCGTGGTCCGAACCGATTTTTGATGCATTCATTGCTGGCGCATGGTTGCTGCACTGGACCGAGGACACTCTTTTTTGGGTGGCGAAACCAACAGTACACGTTGAGCGAACTGAGAATGTACGCCGACTACATAATGATTCCTATGCCGCGGTGGAATCGGACTTAGAAAATCTCTATTTCTGGCATGGTGTCTTTGTGCCAGCCTTCGTTGTGGTGAAACCGGAATGGATCACTGCAAAACACGTTTTGGAAGAAGAGAATGCCGAAGTTCGTCGAGTGATGATCGAACGAATGGGGATGGAGAGATTTATTTCGGATGCTGGCGCAAAGCAGATTCACAAGCATGATATGGGTGAGTTGTTCAGCATTGATCTTCCGAATGACCCGGAGAGAGTTCTGCGCGCTGTCCGTGTTAAAGACCCATCGACAGGCCGGATTTATTTCCTACGTGTGCCGCCGCAAATCAAGCGTGCCGACGATGCCGTTGCATGGACGTTCGGCTTTGATCTAGCCAAAGAATATCGCCCATTGGCCGAAACGTAAGACTTCGTCGCACTGCAAGCCTTTAAGAGCGTTCATGGAGACGAAGAATGGGTGAAGCGTTTTCCTACGAAGTAAACGGTGGCGAGAATCTAACCGATCACTGGCTCACGCCACCGGAACTGATCAAGGCGGCCGGCCTATCATTGTCGGAGTGGATCCGTGCGCCTATGCGAAGCAGCCCTGGTCGACGGCCACGGAGATGTACAAGCTGCCCGAGCAGAACGGCCTGTTGCTTCCCTGGGAAGGCTGCGTGTTCTGCAATCCACCGTATGGCCCCGAGGTCGAGAAGTGGGCGCGCCGGCTGGCGCTGCACGGATAACGGTCTGCTGCTCGTGTTCGCGCGGACTGAAACACTATCCTTCAGGCCCGTGTGGACCTATGCCACAGCGATCCTGTTCTTCTATTCCCGCATTCGGTTTATTCGGCCAGAAGGTGGCAATGCAGAGGGCGGAGGTACGGCCCCATCGGTGCTCGCGGCATTCGGCCACCAAAATATCGAGCGGTTGCACCGCGCAAAACAGTGGAAAGATGGCGCGATCGTCACAGGCTGGTTGCGATGAAGAAGTATTTCGACGATGGCGCGATCACGATTTATCACGGTGATGCCCTCGCAACCCTTGCGTGGATGCCGAAAGAATCCGTTCATTGCTGTGTGACCTCACCTCCCTATTGGGGTTTACGCGATTACGGTGTGCCTGGCCAACTAGGGCTTGAGGCCACACCCGAAAAATATGTCGACAGCATGGTCGCCGTTTTCAGTGAAGTCAAAAGAGTGCTGCGCGACGATGGGACTCTGTGGCTGAACGTCGGTGACAGCTATTCGGCATCACCGAAAGGAACTCTCCGCGGCCAAGAAAAAAGCACGTTGACATCGACCGAGACGCAGGAAAAATCCCCAGTGGGAATAAACAAACTAGTCGACGGCCTGAAGCCCAAGGACCTGATCGGCATCCCGTGGATGCTCGCCTTTGCTCTTCGCGCTGACGGATGGTATCTCCGCAGTGATATCATTTGGGCGAAACCGAATGGAATGCCAGAAAGTGTGACAGACCGCCCGACACGCTCGCATGAACATTTGTTCCTTCTCACCAAGAGTGAACGCTACTTCTTCGATGCTGCTGCGATCCGAACACCTCCGCGAGCCGGTACTGTCCTGAGACTTTCGCAACCTACATTGGATCGCCAGGTCGGCTCTAATCGTGCAAATGGCGGGAGGAAAACAAACGGGCCGATGAAAGCGCGCATTCCTGAGCGGAAAAAAGAACGCGGCCATCCCCGACCGATGGAAGGGAATCTGGATGCCGAGCCTCGCGACCACCAGGGCCTCGGTGGCGCCAACATCCGTGACGTGTGGTGGATCTCGCCGGCAACTTTCAGCGAGGCGCACTTCGCTACTTTCCCCGAGGACCTCGTGTTGCCATGCATCCTAGCCGGTTGCCCTGCAGGAGGAACAGTACTTGATCCGTTCCTCGGCTCTGGAACGACCGCGATGGTGGCCGAGGCGAACGCGTGCAAAGCCATCGGGATCGAACTGAACGAGGAATACATCAAGATCGCCCTTGGCCGAGTAAAGCAAAAAGGATTGGAGTTCGCATGAAGGGAACCTACGCGACCCAACAGCGCTGTATCGGTTGCGGGAAGCCCGGATGCTTTCTCTGTTACCACTGCCACGAATTCCACAAAAAAACAGTGGTGCGAGTCGAGAAGCTGTGGGGTACGCTCTTCCGCAAGTTCAGCACAAGGATATTCTGATGAAACTGGCACTTCGGTTTGTTCGGGGAACTGGGTTGGACAGCAAGATCATTGAGTGGGAGACGCGCGCCTGGACGTCGCACGTTGAATTCGCGTACCGCAATGATGAAGGAGGATTTGACAGAACTTTCGGGGCACAACTCAAAGGTGGAGTACTGTGGCGGTTGGTGTCTGATCCCTGCTATGCGGATGTGGTGCGAACAGAAACGTGGGAAATCGAAATTGGTTACGACCAGAAGATGCGCCTCTACGAAGTGATCACCGAGACGATGGGACTGCCTTATGACTGGCGCGCTATCATCGCCTTTGCTTTCGGAGAGCGGGACTGGCGCGAGCCGGATTCCTGGTTCTGTAGCGAGTGGGCGTCGATGATGCTCGAGAAACTGGGCGTTGCGAAGTTCCCGCAGAAAGTTCCTTTCGACAGAATCACGCCCCGGGACGTCTATCTGATTTTCACAGGCCTTCCTAGTTCACAATGCGTAGCCACCACCGGGGGGAAATAAAGTGCACGCCTTAGAGATCATCAACGAGACGCAGAGATTTGTGCAAACCAAAGCCCCAAACTATTTCTTTCCGCAGTGGGTCGCTGAAGCTGTGGGGTGCTCATACGCAGAAGCCTTCCTAGCATTGATCGTTTTGGAGCAATGGAAAAAAGTCGGACGGCGTAGAGATGGACGCTGGTTTTTGGTGGTATCGTAGGCGAGCACAGCAGGACCAACATCGGGGGAATATGAAGAAGCCGAAACCGCTTGAGAAAATCTCCGATTTAAAACCGGACCGAACTAATGCCAACAGGGGTACGGACAGAGGGCGAAAGATGGTTGCGGAATCTCTGGCCAAGTACGGCGCCGGTCGGTCGGTGCTCGTGGATCGCAACGGCCACATCATCGCTGGCAACAAGACCGTGGTGGCGGCCGGCGAACGCGAAATACAGGTCGTGCAATCCGATGGGAAGAAGCTCGTCGTCGTTCAGCGCACCGACCTTGAGATGAATTCAAAGGAAGCGCGCGAGTTGGCGATCGCCGATAATCGCGCAGCGGAGGTCGGACTCGACTGGGATATCGACGTCCTCAAATCCCTCGACGTGAATCTGCCGGCATTCTGGACAGAAGCGGAACTGCGGAAGCTGATCGGTGAAGACGCACCGCTCGAGGGACCCGACGCCAGGATGGATGAGGCCGAGGCCCTGCGGATCAAATGGCAAACCGCGCCAAACCAGCTTTGGTTCATCCCACCGGATCACACGCTTTACTGCGGCGATGCTGCGAAGTTCGATGACTGGAAATTAGTGTTCGGTGATCGGCGTGCGGAGATGTGCTTCACAGACCCACCGTGGAACGTGGGCATCGGCCAGGACAGTAACCCACAGCATCGCCAACGCGCTGGCCTTCGCAATGACCGTCTACCGGCCGAAGATTTCCAGGTGATGATCAATTCCGCAGTGGACCAGATCCAAAAATTCAGCAAGGGCGACGTCTATCTCGTGCTTGGAGCCAGCGAATGGCCCATGCTCGACGGAGTGATGCGCGGCCACGGATTTCACTGGTCGTCGACGATTATTTGGGTCAAGGATTCCTTCGTGATCGGGCGCAGCAAATATCACCAGCGATACGAGCCTGTGTGGTATGGCTGGCATACGAAAGGCAAAAGCACTTTCTGCGGTCTAAGGAACCTTGATAATGTGTGGGAAATCCCACGACCGAAAGCATCCGAGCAACACCCCACGATCAAACCCCTCGAGCTCGTCGCGCGCGCCATCAAGAACTCCTCCGCACCTGGCGACCTCGTCTGCGATCCATTCCTCGGCGCCGGCAGTACGATGGTCGCAGCCCACTCCCTTCAGCGCACCTGCTACGGTATCGAGATAGAACCAAAGTACGTCGCCGTCACCCTTGAACGCCTTTCTGAAATGGGCCTTAGTCCCAAGCTGGTCGGCACTGGCCCCGAATTGGTGAAACATGCCCAAGAATCGCTCCAAGCCGCGCAAACCCCGCAAGCCTCGGGGAAATCCCCCACCCGCTCCACAAAGCCCCGCACAGGCCCAGGAAAGCCCAAATCCGGCCAATCCCGTGGCAACAGGGGAGAAAACACGCGTAGTGTTGCCCACGGGCCAGGTAATGAGCCCGGAGTTCCTCGCGCAGCAGTGGAAACCGGGGCAAAGCGGAAATCCGAACGGGCGGCCGCGGAAGATTAGCGATCCGCTAGAAGAGTTCCTTGCCGGCGAAGTACCGAATGACCCGCAAAAACGCTCGTATTTGAAGGTTCTGATTGAGGCGGCCGTGAAGCGCGCGATCACGAAGAGCGATGCGCTGGTGCAGGAGATATTCAATCGCGTCGAGGGCAAAGTGACCCAGGCCGAGGACGAGAAAGCCGCTGCCGGCATGAAGGTGATCCTCATCGACATACCGCGACCGGATCGTTCGATGATAAACGTGACGCCTGGCCGGCCAATCGCTGCAGCAGGTGGTGGTCAGGCTGCGGAGGCTCCGGTGGACCCGCGGCCAAAGGACTAGGGTATATACTTCGCTCGGAAGTACGGTATATACTCTGCCCCTGCGGAGGGTTAGGGAAATGAGTTATGACCAGCAATGCGAAGAACTGGCAAGGCATTTCCTCGAAGGTGTTACGGGGGAGGATCCAGAGCCCGGAGAAACCAGTGCTTTGGCTCAACACAAAAAAGTCACTGCTTTGGCTCAACACATCCAAGATGCCGTCGAGGATTGGTTTTCGGATCAGGCGCGGAAGAAGGAGGGCTGATGGGCAGAACCGACTCATTCTCGACGCTAGAGGAACGGATTCAGTGGCTCCTGAAGCACCGGCACTTTCTTAGCGGCCGACCGAACAAACACAAGATCGTGCTCGCGATGAAGTTTGACGGGCTGGTGTCCAAGCTGACGTACTGGCCCGACGTAAAGCTCGACGACGCGATCGAACAGGCGCGGCTGCGCTGGTACAAGGAAACCAACGGTCGACCGCTGGTGGCGAGGCGCCCATGAACGAGCAAATCATCGTGATTCCTGGTAATCCGGACGAACGCGGACTCGTGGCGATCTGGTCCGATACCCGACCGCATCCGTCCCATTGCTGGCTCCGCGCAGCCCAACAACATCTTCCACTTCAAGAACGTGAACTATTTCCAGCAACTCGAGTCCGCAGCGACCTGCTGGCACATGGCCGAGGCGATTAACAGGATCCCGCGTCCACCTCGGCGTGCGATTGACTGGGGATGGGGCAAGGGATGGCCCGGATGGCGAACACGAGGCAACGTGGGAGTGGCACGACCCCGAGGAAGATGAGGAGCCAAAATGAAAACAACTGAGTTCTTTATCAGAGTGACGATGGAAGATGACGAATCGTCGGCGCAGGTCAACATAGGTGCGCATCCGAGCCCACCGCGCCTCGCCGCACTGATGGTGGCTGCCGAACACCTAGCTAACGCGATGGCGATGGAGGGCGCGGACTACGAGAAGTCCCTTCAACTACTCTGTGAGGGCGCGCGGAAAGCAAAAGTGCTGATCAGCCACGGACATGAAACGTCGTGACGATCCTGAATTCTAATTCGCTCCGCGACAACGCGCCGAAGCTGGTGCCGGGATCCCGCTGGCGTACCCGCGCACGACCACACAAATACGTCGAACTCGTTTCTGCAGAGCCTGGCGTCGTCACGATCCGCGGCCAGTATCGACAGCGGAAGAATCCGAAGACCCGCAAGGTGAGCCGCTATGGCTTCCTGCAGGTATTCGTGCCGGTGGAGTAGAAGAATGGACGAGAAACAGTGGACGAGGATGCAAGACGCTATGGAGCGGAAGACCCCCACGAACGGGGAAGCGGCTCGCCGGCCCTACTGTGCGAAACACCATCGAGCGAAGATCGACATTGGAGGCGAGAAAAAGTGTCCAGACTGCGTTAAGGAGAAGACAAATGCATCGCCGTGAGCCTATTTCCACGTTCTACCGCTGACTTCCTGAACGGTATATACTCCAACCCAATGGACCTGATTCAGATATCTGGAGTCGAGCACGACTTGATCCGGGTCTTTCCGGAGCGAAACAAATGGACACCCGAGGATGATTGGGCGTTCGTTGGCTTTCCTCCGTTCTTCCGACCGGGCACACCGGATACCCCAGTTCATATCAGCGTCACATTCACCTGGCACCGTAAACTCGCGCAGCAACTCGCTGGCAGTTGGAGGATGTATTACAAGAACGTTCGGATCGGTGGACCGGCCTATGATGATGAAGGTGGAGAGTTCATTCCCGGCCGATACATGAAAAAAGGCTGCACAATCACGAGCCGCGGTTGCCCAAAGCGGTGCGGATGGTGCAAAGTTCCGTTTTCGGAGGGGCCTCTTCGCGAGATGAGCACGATTCCGGCCGGTTGGATCATTCAGGACAATAATATTCTTGCGTGCAGCGAAGGCCATTTGGAAAAAGTGTTTGCCATGCTCCGAGAACAAAAACGAAACGTTTCTTTCAATGGTGGCCTCGACAAACACTATCTGAAACCGTGGCACGTAAAGTTATTTGAATCAGTTCCGGTCGATGAACTGTGGTTCGCGTGCGATCAGACAAAAGACTTCCCCGCTCTTGAGAAGGCCCGTGAACTATTGGACGGATTCCCGATGCGGAAACGGCGCTGTTACACCATGATCGGATATGACGATGAAACGCTGGCTCAGGCCGAGCGCCGGATCGAACGCGTGTTTGAACTCGGCTTCATGCCTTTTTCGCAACTCTACCAACCACCGACGTTCGACATGCCCACCAAGATTTATGGCCTCGACTGGAAAGCAGTCAATCGAAAGTGGTCGCGCCCTGCAGCCTACATGAAAACTGTGGCTGGCTAGGGGTATATATTCTCCATTGACAACGGTATATACCCTCCTCTAGGATAATCCCCGTGAAAACGTTTCTGCTGAAGTTGGACGACGCAGTCCACAAACTCTGGCTGGCCTCATCTAAAAAAGCCGGCCTCTCGCTATCGGAATGGATCCGTGGCAACTGCAATAGGGCTCTCCCGGCCCAGGAAGCAAAGGTGAGAAATGGTACGCATCCGAGTAATCGAACGGCGCCTTCCCCACGGGTGGGAAGTGCTCCTCGAAATAAACGGCGTGATCGGCCGCGCCGAGGAGATGCTGTGCCTCGAGGAAATGAACTCGCCGTATATGCCGAAACCCAAGCCGGTCTCGGAAAAGGTCACCGTACTGCAACCGTGGATACGCCATCCGGAGTCGTTCATCACTGTAACCGGCCCACCTGCCGAATTTGCCAGTTCGCTCGAGAAGTAAAAGGATCGAAGAAATGACCCAGGTCGTCCAGCCCGAACGGTGCCGTGTCTGCGGATGTACGCCATTGGATGCGTGCGTGCTTCAAATCGGCCCCGATGAGACGATGGCTTGCCGTTGGTACGATCTCGATCACACTCTTTGCACGAATCCCCAGTGCGTCGGTACGATCCCCCTCGTCGAACTAGAGGCGATGCCGCTGATCCGGTTGGCTGTTGGTGGTTCGGTCGCCGGTGCCTGAACGTGCGCACTGCGAATGTCCGTTTGCTCGGTGCCATACGACCTCGGATGCGCCGTGTCAAATATATTTTGATCATCTCGTTCCGATTAGATGGAAGGTGAACGGCAAGGTCAGAATCATTTGGGTGTGCGAGGCTTGCAGTGCGACGGTCGTGGCGCGCGGCTCCCAGGACCTCGAGAAGGTTTACTGAAAGGAACGCTATGAAGCTACCAGCTAAAATATTTGTGAAGTGGGAAGCTGACGGCAGCGATCCGTTTCTGAACGCGAACACGACGAAGTCGGCGCTGGCCGATAAGGATGAAGCGGTTCGAATCGGCGAGTATCGGTTGGTCCGATCCTCGACGGTGCATCTTAAGCCGGTGGAGACTGACCCGGAAAACCACTCGTGATCGAAGGCTACCCTGGCCAGAGTTTTTGGCACGAACACAACCCACGGATTCGCCGCGCCGAAGAGCGCTTCGAAAGGAGAAACATGGCAATCACCAAAGCGCAGTTAGAGAACTGGTTCACCTACCACAGCCCGAGCAAGGAGCAACTCCCGAAGTATGAGGCGATCCGCAACGCTGGCCTGAACCTCGCCGAGATCATCGTCGAGAACTCACCACCGAGCGCCGACCAGACCGCAGCCGTCCGGAAGGTTCGTGAGGCTTGCTTTACTGCCAATGCGGCTATAGCTTGTCAGGGCGAATGACCTGTAGCGAATGCAAAGCCGACAAGGACGCGGATGATTTTTATGTTGATCGTTCGCGTCCTCGCGGTAGAGTCGCCCGATGCAGACTCTGTTATTCGATTCGACAGAAATCAAACCGCATCGCAAAGCCAGAGCGGCGATTCTCGGAAGCGAAGTGCAACGCAGTGCGACGCGGAATTGAATGGCGGCTCACTTTCGAGGAGTATGTGGCGTGGCTTTGGAACGCAGACTGCTTTTACTGCGGGGAACCAGCGAAAGGTGGGATCGACCGGATGAACAATGAACTCCACTACGATGCCCACAACGCCCTTGCGTGCTGCAAGCTGTGCAACTCGATGAAGGGGAAAATGACGATGCACCAATTCCTCGACCGGATTCAAAAGATCGTCGCTGCCACCTCGATGGTGGTCAACGGCGAATAGGAACACGGGGATGGCGAGCGACAAACAACGGGTGACTCTCCTGCTGGTGTTGCTCGCCGTTCTCGCAATCTGCATTTTCCTGGTAACGAGCGAGGCACAAAAATGAACGCGCATCAAATCGAACTCGGCCTAGCAATAGCGTTGTTCTTGGCCTGTGTTGCGATCATCTGGCAAAACGGCATCATCGTTCGACTCCACAAAAAGAACGAAGCGCAGCGCCAACTCATCGAGGCGCAGCCAGCAAAGCCCGAACCGCCGCATAAGCCTTCGCGTATCCGCGTGTACGTGCCTGGAACGACGCCGGCATCGCATGTGGTGTACGGCTCGCGGTTGCAGTATGGCGATAACGGAAGGCTTGCGGTCGTCGACGAGGAAGACAAGCTGGCCGCATCGTTCGGCCCCGGGTGGATCGCTGCGATAGTCGAGCAGGAGCCCAAGACGACGGAACCGAATCCGCTCGAGCGACCGAAGCCAACGCCAAAAGAGGCCACATGAAGTTCCGCAAATTGCCGGTGGTCGTTGAGGTGGTCGTTGAGGCCACGCAGTGGTTCAAGAATGGCGATCATCCGCTCGATGCGTGCACGCTACTCCACGAGAAGTTTTTGAGCGAAGGAAAAATCGTTCGTTATTTCCGGCGCCCTGATGTGCCCGGGGCTGTTCGCTGTAAGCACTGCGGCGAGACGATGCTCATTCACGGGTGGATCGACACGAAGGAAGGTGGCCACATCGTCTGCCCTGGCGATTGGATCATCACGGGGGTTGCCGGCGAGCACTATCCTTGCAAGCCGGATATTTTTGCGAAAACATATGAACGAGTCCCTATCGCGTCACCGGATTTGCAACCGTGAAGGCCCGGATCTACAAACGGCATCTGACGTGGTATCTCGAGGTGCCGAAGGTCGGGATGTGGCAAGCGAACGATTTTGAGGCGATATTTCGGCAGTGGCAGGGTTTTCTGAGGTGGGCGCAATGATCTATTTCACCACTCCCGACGAGAAGCACGTCCTGATCCTGAGCATCGACAACCTTGACCGTCTCCGCAAAGGCCAGCCACTCGCGAGCCCGGATTCAAAGGTGCTCGTCTGCTACACCCACGATATCGCGTGGTTTCGGAACGAACTCCTGCGAGAGTTCAACACGAACAACCGCACGATCGCCACGGCCAAACTCGACGAACTCCTACGCGAGGGATTGAAGCGACCGATTACCCGGGAGGAATGATGCCGAAGTGGAAGCCACGGGTACCGTTCCGCAACGCCCACGGGCGCCTCTATCGCAGCGTTGAAGTGAAGATCATCATCGGCGAAAAGGTCACGAAGCATCACAAGTCCGCGCCTCCTGGCCTAGGATTTACCGACCTGAATATCCGTGACGCCGCCGACGCGATGATCGAGCACCTCGAGAAGAAGTTTCCGGGCGTCGAGTTTCGGGAAGTGCAGATCGCTCCGAACGCGTTCAATTACATCGCGGAGGAGCCGAAAGAGGCCATTGAAGAAATTGGTGGCGAGAAGTAGACTTCCCGAAGTGCCGGATGGATCCGGGGGCTGTAGTCCTGGGAGGGAAGGCAGCCCCTGGCGCATATCGTGTTAACCTTTCCCCGTGAACGAGCTAGTTCCATACGTCCCCGGCCGACCGATCCGCATCTCTGATTTCTATCAGCCTTGGGAACACCAAAGACTCTTTCATTCGATGCCGGCCAAACATCGGCTCCACGTCGGTGGCTTCGGATCCGGCAAGTCGCGGCCGCTTCTGATGGAAGCGGTCCTCCACTGTATGGAGTTCCCCGGCTCGAATTCGATCATCCTCCGCAAGACGATGCCCGACCTAAAGCGGACGGTTATCGACAAGTTCGAAGCCGACGTCCCCAAATATGTGTACGAGGCCGGCAGTCAGGCGCGTGGCACATTCAACAAGAGCGACCACATCGTCTACTGGCCACCGGACCCTGTGACCCATCGGCAGAGCAAACTTTATTTTGGGGCGTGCGAACGCGTCGAGGACGTCGGCAAGTATCTCTCGACCGAGTTCGTATTCATCGGCTTCGAGGAGTTGGGCGAGTTCCCTTATCTGATTTACGACGCTATGGAGGGCCGCAACCGCTGCACGATCCCGGGCGCTCGCCCCTGCATGGCCGGCGTCACGAATCCTATGGGCATCGGATGGGGCTGGATCAAGAAACTGTGGATCGACAAGAAACCAATTCACGGGATGGACCCGGAGAAGTACAACCCTGCCGATTATCAATTCCTGCACTCCACGGTTGATCAGAACGAAATCCTGAAGCACGACGAGGCGTACATTGCCTCGCTCGAGAAATCTCCCCTGCGCGACAAAATCCGGTGGGGGAACATCGAGACGGTCAGCGGCCAATACTTCGACAACTGGGAAGAGCGGCGCCACGTCCTGCCGGCGAGCGCCTTCAAGTTCGAATCCTGGCAGCCGGTGTGGGTGGGATGGGACTACGGCTTCGGCCACTTCGCCGTGATGAGTTTCTGGACCAAGGCAATCCTGAAGCCGCGGTTTGAAGGCGAGAAGCCGCGGTGGGTGAACGTGACGCTGCTCGAGCTCATCCTGCACGAGAACACTCCCGAGGAACAGGCGGCCGCCTTGATATCGTCGATCCCGCGCCTCCGGGACCCCGACACCGGGGAAGACGCCGGCTACGCCTGGGATATCGAGTCCATCCACTTCTCCTGGGAGCGTTTCAACAAGAGCACGAAGGACAAGAGCGGAAATATAATCAGCGTGGCCGACCAGGTGGGCGATATCCTCGCAGCGGCCGGCTTGCCGCGGCCAACGCGATCAAATACAGACCGCGTTTCCGGCTGGACCAAGATGTACTCGATGCTCGAGATGGACGACTGGTTCCTGCTCGAGGGGCAGTGCCAGAACCTGGCCGAGTCGATTCCGCTGCTCGTCCGCGGCGACGGCGTCACATGCTCGATGGAGGACGTCGTCAAGCCGAAGGGCGTCAGCTTAACTGATGACTGCGGCGATTCGATGCGCTATGCTGTCGCCGGTGTTCTACTGGATGCGGCCGACAAGCCCAAGGAAGTTCAGCTGCGGGAAAAGTTGGCCGGGATCAAGGACGAGTTCACGCGATCGGTTGTCGCCTATCGAGAGTGGAATCTGGAACAGGCGCAAGGTAGGAAACCTCCGAAGCAGGTGATTCAACCAACGTGGATGCGTCGAGTGAAAAACTGACGAGATGCGAAACCTGCGGGAAGGAATTTCCGGCATTCAGCGTACCGTTCAACGGTGGCGAGATAGACTCGAAGCATTGCCGGGAGTGTCGGGCGAAAAAGAAAGTGGAACTCAAGTCATACCGGAAGCCGAAGCAGACCGAAAAGTAATGGCTCCTCAGAAACCAACCCGGATCGGACCCGACCGACAGATCGTAACCGATGCGATCACTCTGGCCGACAAAATGGGTTGCTCCCTCGTGGCCGATGCTCTCGAGTGGAGCGTAGAGCATGGTACCTGGGTGGTCCCGACCGACAAGGACCTTCCTGCGGATTTCACCATCGTACCCGAGCGGAAAGAGCTCACCAATGGAAAATAGCCCAGTCGAAGTCGCCTTTGTTCCAGTCTTCAACGATGAAGGATTTCTCGTGGGAGTCTACAAAAAGGACGATTCGGATCACCATCACCACTGGATGTTTGACGGGGATGGCGAAGGCGCTGTTTGCCACGCCTGCCAATTGCACATCCGCGTTTATACCGTTCAGGAAGCGCTGGAGTTAAATGGACCGCAGAAACTTTCTTCGTAACATGCTCGGCGTCGCCGCAGCCACTGCGCTGCCGTCCGAAGTGTTTCCGTTCCGCAAAATATTTCTTCCAGCGGCTCCTACTGTGGCGTCGACCATGATCATCGAAGGCCCCTGGATTGATCCGGGCCGCGTCGACATACTGGACTGGCAGTACTGGGGCAGAACGTTCATTCCTGATGAATTCATCGAAGAACTTGTCCCATATCTCACTGGTGTCTGCCCTGTGCTGACAGCCGATGGCCGAAACCGAACGGCGACGGCTTTCGTACTGCACCAAGAGGACGCCAAGAGGAAGGTGGACCATTTCCTTCAGAGATTTATTTCGTAGTCGGCACGTTGCCTGGCTCGAAAACGAGATACTCGCGATGACGCTGCGGCACGCAGCTGCGGACCTACAGACGCAGGAAAAGCACGAGAAAGAGATCGCCCGGATCGAATCCCTCAACCAAATCATCCAGTACGAGGCGATGCGCGAACTCGCCGAAGTGAAAAAGGCTCACGCAGTGGAGTTGTTCCGTGTTATAGAAGAGAACCAGAGATTGCGAGATGATGCCAAGCGTTTGCAGCTTCTCGCGATCCCGGCACTAAAGAACGTCGAGCTCGAACCAGATAAGACCCCGCCTCCATCGCCGCAGGAAGGTGTTTACCTCGGCACTCCCTGGCAGCGGGTCCTTGCAAGAGAACTAGAAGCGCAGGAGCGTGCGGCGAAGAACAAATTTACGCGCCCAGTTCCTGCAGAGGGAGCATCCGAACCTGCCAACGCCACACAAGGGAACAACGCCCCAAGCGACGTGCCATCCTGAAAGGAAAATGCGGGCGAAAGGCCTTTGTCGAGCGTGTTACGAGAAGGAACGCCGTGGGCCAGGGAAATACCGCATAGATGGCAGGAGCAAAGTGCCGGGCTATAAACAAAAGTGGCATCGAACTCCCAAAGGGAAAGAGTCCAATCGAAATGCTTACACAAAATATCGCTTCGGCATTTCGAGAGACGAATACGAGAGGCTTCTCAAAGCATCCGATGGGCTGTGTGGCATTTGTAAACGCCCAATGGATATGAGCAAAGCCGGGAGACATTCGGGGGAAGGGCCAGTTCTTGATCACGGGCACGAAGAGAGAAAGATTCGAGAATTTACACACCGTCGATGCAATGCGGCCATCGGGCTCTTGAAAGAAGACCCAGTGACCTGCAGGTTGGCGGCTGAGTACATCGAGAAACACAGGAGGTAATATGGCTGTTCTTGCGAAGGACGGAAGTCGCCACCACTCGGCGAGCCGAGCAAGCCTTCATGACAAGTTGACCGAGAAAAAAGGCCCCGCAACCGTAACCCCGATGAAGAAACCCGAGGGCAAGGATCCGGCAGCGGCTGCAAAGGCGCCGGCGATCGCCCAGGATCATCCACACATGCCCGGGCCGCACCAAATCCCGACGCAGACTCCGATCGCGGAGCACGTCGAGGAACACGGGCCGGCAACCCACACGTTCCACATGCACGACCACGGTGGCGAAGGAAAGCATCATGTCACCTCTCATCACGGAGCTATGGGCGAGAACATGCACCACTCCGAACACGAATCCCACGAAGCGGCTCACGATCACATGGCCGTGGCGATGGGCGCCGAATCACCGGATCACGAACAGGGCGAACCACACGACTACGAAGCGCCCGAAGCGTCGGCGGCCGGCGAACGAATCCCTGGCCTAGCGAGTTAACGCCATTCCCTGGACACGGCGGCAGGTGAAGTTTCTCTTCTCGTCCGGTTCGCCGCTCACCGGATCGCAAAAAGAAAAGATGCATGGGGAGTTACACGCTAACCCTGCGATGGGTCACATGAAGAGAGGCTCTTCGCGGATGGCCGAAGCGTTCAGAAAGGCACGTCGATGAACGAGAACGAAGTAGTTGAGGTCAACGCCAACGGATCCTTCATCACTCCGCAGATTGCATCGTTCGCAGCTACGCTGTGGAATGACAAGAATCCAAAAAACGGCGTCGCGTACATCGCCCTAGGAGAAACACAACTTCGGAAACTCGAATCTCTCTACATGGGACCAGAAGGCCCAAGGAGACCGGACGTTGAGATCTCGAAGCACGCGCAAACCCTAGCTCACATCCCGATCCGCGTCGACAAATTGGTACCTGACACCGAGATTCACATGCGCGATTCGCAGGATCGGCTTGTGGCCAAAATCGTCACGTTGGAGAAGTGATGTAGGAGGGTGATGGTGGGTGGGAAAACGCTCGTTCATATCGCGCCGGCAGCTGGCGTACAGAGATGGGCGCTTGCGTTTGTCGGGGGAGGGGACACGAGCAACCAGCCGAAAAGCTGCTTCGTTTGTCCCTTCATGTATCTCAATCAGAAACGCTGTCAGATTCACGGGCCAAAGATCGTCATCGACAGGCTGAAGAAGAGTGGAGATGTTTACACCCCAGTTTGCGTCTACCAGCGAGGCGGGACCCCTTTGGTCGTCGCCGACGATCAGGTCGTCTACAACGCTACAACGCTCGGGGCCGAGGCAGCGGACCAGACCGGATTGGAGTGGTCGAAAACACCTACGGGAACGAACTGCGGTGGATTCCGGGAAGGGGCCATCTGCGAATGGTTTATAACGGAGGACGAGAAGGGGAAGGACGGAATTTGCGGCCTCATGTCCAAGGATCAGGACGAGACCAGTAACGCAATGAGCGATCACAAGGGCCGCGACGTCGATTGGGACGACTGCTGCGACGGACACGAGGGAGAACACATGGAGTGGCGGGAAGCACAGAAGATTCTCGGTGGCACGACGGAAAAACAGAAACCGTCAAGACTAGCTAAGGCTTTCAAAGCAGAGAAGCTCAAGGAAAGTGCCGCAACTTAAAAACAGGAGGGAATAGGGTGGCTCAAATGACCAAGACTATTATAAATAATGCTCCCGCCTCTTTACAGGCGTTCCAGATTCTTCGCATTGGTGCAGTGGATCCCGCCACGTCGCAGCGCCAGCTATTTTTGTCGAACGGAAGTCACGTGCAGATTTCATCGAAGCAAGCCACTCAGTTTTTGCCCAGTGTTGGTGACTACTACGTCGTGCCGTCCGAGGGCCACCCGTACTGTGTGGCCCAGTCGACCTTCCTGCAGAACTACGTGGTCGGATCTTAGGAGGTACATCATGGCGAACAGATGGATGCAAGCCGAAGCGAGCCGCGAAAAACACGCCGGCACAAAAGGTTCTTTCACGCGGATCGCCCACTCACACGGTCGCTCGACGCACGCCGAAGCCGAGCACGATAAGCACAAACCGGGAAAGATCGGCCAGAAAGCCAGGATGGCGCTGGCATTTGCGAGTGCGCGTCACCACGGGAGCTAAAACAATATCGTGGCCTTCAAAACCGAACCAGCCGTCGCCGAGGAAGAGACAGCAACACAAGGTGGCGCCGATACGAAAGATAACGACGAACCAAAGTACGGAATAGGTGTCCTCGCCGGCCTCGAGTGGTCGCCAGTCCCGAACGCTGAGTTAACAACCGAGCAGAAGAATCTCATCCAGACTATCGTCAAGAAACATGAGAAGCGCGATTATCCAGCGCGTTTGATCGAAGTGATCGCCGCTTGGGAAGCGGCTCTCTTCTACCGCGGCTTCCAATTCCTGATCCCGCAACGTGGTGGGGGATGGGTGATCCCGGGCGAATCGAGCGGATACGGTCCTTCGATGCAGATGGATCTTGCCCTCCTGCCGACGAACATCTATTCGGCGCGCGCACAAATGATCATCGCGGCCCTTACCCGCACCGTCCCTGGCGTGCGATTCGCCCCGCAACGCGCAGACTCAGACGCGCAAATAACGACGGCCGAATCCGCAGAGAAATTCGTGAAGGTCATCGCTCGGAACAACGATTTGATCCAGATCCAGACTGACGCGGCCAGGTACCTGTGGACAGACGGACGTTTTCTGTACTGGTCGCGCTTCGTGAAAGACGGTCAGAGATTTGGATGGGAAGAGGACGACGAGCCCGATGATTTGGTCCCTGAAAACGAGCCAGGCCCATCACCTACGCCAGTCGAGGGTGAGGCTGCTGCGGCAACACCGGAATCTGCTGAGACTGCGCAGGAAGGTACACCGTCAGCGGAAGGCCAGGGATCGCCGCTAGAGACTTCCGAAATTTCCCCCTCAGATGAGGAGGAAAAACAGGAAGGCGAAGAAGGCACCGGCGAGGAAGAGGGTGAAGAGGAAGAAGAGCCGGTAAAGCGCACGCCCCGCGGTCAAGAGGTCCGCACAGCACACGGAAAACTGGAAGTGAAACTCTCGCCGATGAGTGCGAATGAACTCAGCGAGGTCGATGTTCTCCTTTTCGAAGGTGAAGTGGATGAATCAAGAGCGCGCGGCATGTGCCCGTGGGTCGCCAAGGATATCAAAGGAGCGACGAATGCTGCCACGGCCTCGGGAGAGATCGCGCGGCTTGCTCGCCAGAACGTAAAACTCGGGATGCAGTCGACCTATGTGACTAGCGATTCGATCGCCGCCGACGTCACTATGAAGCGCGTGTGGATGCGCCCAAGCGTCCTGATGGAAATCGCGGATGAAGTAAAGCGCGACGAACTGATCGCCCTTTTCCCGAACGGCTGTTACGTCTGCTATGCCGGCGAAACGTTTTGTTTCGCGCGCAACGAGTCGATGGATGACGCCTGGGCGTTGGGACAAGCCTACTCTGGCGACGGCCAGAACAGGAACGCGATGGGCACGTCGACGATGCCGATCCAGAAGCGCCTGAACAACTGGCTCGACCTGATGAACGATATCTTCGTGCGGACCATTCCGAAGAAGTGGATGGACTCAAGGGCGTTCGCAGTCGAGGCGATCCGGCAGCAGACGAATGTGCCCGGGGATATCGGATCCTTCAAACGGCAACCAGGCACGCCGGTCGCTGAATTGATCTTCGTCGAACCAGCCGTCAATCCACCCGCCAACCTTTCGGAGTTCATCAAGGAATATTCGGGGCCTCTCGCGGAACTTCTCTCCGGGGCGTATCCAGCGCTTGCAGGAGGGGACGTCGGCACAGCTGATAGCGGGGTCGCGATCGCCACTCAGCGCGATTCCGCGCTTGGCCGGCTGGCGCCAACCTGGCACCAGATGAAGAACGCCGAAGCGACGTCCATGAAACAGCTTGTGCGGTGGGCCGCGAAGTGCCGCGACAAGTCGATCAATGAACGAGTGCCTGGCGGTGAAACGATTTCACTCGAGATCAACGACCTCAAAGGCAACATCATGGTGTTTGCCGAGAGCGACGAGAACTTCCCGGAGACGTACACGCAGCGTAAGAACGCGCTGATGACAGTCTTCAATGACGCTGCGAAAAATCCCCAGTTGCTCGAGGTCTTCTTTAACGCTGCAAACCTCGAACTCCTGCAGAACATGTTCGGGATGGCTGATTTCTACATTCCGCAGGTGGCCGCTCGTAATAAACAGCTTGGCGAGATCGAGGTGCTGCTGAAGAGCACGCCTGTGCCGAATCCCCAAGTGGAACTGCTCAAACAGAAAATCGCGCAGATGAAAGAGGCCGGCGTGGATCCGCAGGAACTCGCAGCGGCCGAGCAACAGGTCGAAGCGATGCCGCAGCAGGTGAGTTCGATCGAGATTGACGCAAAGCGCGAGGACAACGACACCGAGGCTCTGACTTGCTGGCAGTACATCAACAGCCCGGAGGGCCGCGGCGACAAGCAAAAGAACAAAGACGGATTCGATAACGTGTGCCTCCACTACGATGCGCACGTCGCAGCCGCCGAGGCAAAGGCTGCGGCTGCTGGCCAGCCCGGGAAACCCCCGAGTGTCAGCATCGGATACAAGGACGTCGCCGCACTCGACAAAGGCGCGTCTGATCAGATTTTGCAAAAGGCTGGCGTTACTCCGACTGCTGGTGCACAGGCCCCGCCTGCTGTTCCAGCACCAACCGGAGAAAAGCCGGTCGCAGCGCCGATCCCGACAGGAATGCCGGAAGGCGCTGGTGGTCCACCAAAACACTAAGACAAATATCGGGAGGAACGTATGGAAGAGATACTGAACGGAGCGGGAACGGCGGTCGCAGATGGCGCGGCAGCTGGTGGTGATGCTGGTGGTGCGGGAACTGGGGGCGGCGCTGGAGAAGGTGAAGGCGCTGGAGAGGGCGCTGGAGAAAAACCTGGAACTGGTGAAGGTGGAGCGGGAGGAGATGGCGCCGGCGCTGGAGAAGGAGCCGGTGAAGGAGAAGGCGAAGGAGCCGGCGAGATCGAGGGCGCTGCAGCTGGCGAAGGAGAAGGCGAAGGCGAGGGCGACGAATTTGAAAGTGCGGATGGCCGCAAGGTCGACTCCAAAACCCGTGAAGCGCTGGCCGCACTCAAGAAAGTAAATCCTGCGGCCGCGAAGCAACTCTTCGCGGATCATGGGCGAGCTCAGGCCATCGTCAAGGAAGTCGGCGCGCAAAATCTCAGCGATGCCGTAAACAAGGTGCGCCAGATCACCGCCACGCTCGAATCGGTTGGTGGCGAGGAAGGCTTGGAAGGGCTGCAAAGCGAGGCCGAGGACTACCGGAACGAAATCAAACAGTTTTCGGAAGGCGATCCTGCTCTCCTGAATCAGCTTCACGAAGCCAATCCCGACGCGTTCGCCACGTCCATCACGAACGGCCTCGCACTGATCATGGAGAAATCGCCGGCGAAATTGGACGCCGTTCTCCTGCCAGCACTTGTGCCGCGGCTACAGAAGGCCGGGATGTTTGACTCCGTCGATCAGTTGGCTGCGCTGATCAAAGAGGGCAAAGGCCAGGAAGCCTATGATCTAACGGCGAAAATCAAGGCATGGCTCGACAACGCGAAACATCTGTCGGAAAAAGCCGCCACGACTCGCAACAATGTGGACCCGAGGAAAGAAGCCCAAGACAAACGGGATTCCGAACTCACGGCGAAAGAACAGAAGATCTACGAGGGCCAGATCGGCAGCGACGTGAACAAGTTGAACAACACTGCAACTGCACGCGTCGTCGAACCGTTCTTTAAAGACCTGAAGCTAAAGACGGAAGGTCGGCGCGAATTCATCAACGCGCTGAACTCGCGGATTTGGAAGACCATGCGCGAGGACAAAGCGTTCCAGCGCGCTGGCAACGCCCTGAAGGCCAAAGGTGATGCTGGCCGCACTGCGCGATTTGTGAGTGCCAAATTCGTCGAACTCCTCCCCGAGCACTTCCGGGCACTGCGGGACGCCATGTACCCTAATTACACCCGCGGTGGGACAAAGGTGGCCCCGGGCGCAGGAAAGGCCAACGGTGCGGCAGGCGGGGTCGCTGGCGGGGGTAACGGGACAGGTGGGGGTGCAGGGGCCGGGAAAGCGCCGGCCGGCGTCACCCTCGTCACCAAAATGCCGAAACCCGAGGATATCGACTGGAGCAAGACGACCGAGGAAATGTATCACGTTGGCCGTGGGAACGGCGAAGCGATCCTGAAGAGTGGGAAAAGACTTCGCTGGAATTGGGCGACCGTCGAACGGTAGAATCAGGCCCGGAGAGTCAGTGGTAGGTTCTCCGAGAGGGATGGAGCACGTTGCCCCTTCTGATGCCTTTGGTGCTGTGAGCATCGCGTCAGATCACCGTGCTCCATTTTTGTGTTCTGTTTTGGTCTTGTGCCCCGCGCGATAGCAGGTTAGGATTCAACGGATGTCGGAACACGAACATAACGAAAAATCCCGACTGACAAAGATCGAAGAGATTCTCGAGTGTCTGCATGAAGACGTGAAGCGGATGCTCCGATGGATCGCTCTAAAGAAGATCGACTTTATTCAAGTTGGAGGCAGTATGAATTTCTCAATCGTTCGAGGCGCAGCGGGAACTTTCACTGCAGTCTTGACGCCAGCCAATGGCACCCAGGCACCGAGTACTCTTCCTGCATGGGCCGCAGATGATACGACCATCGTTCTCAATCCGAGCGCTGACGGGCTGTCTTGTGAAGTCACGGCGCCGCTCGGTGGAACGGTTACGGCGTTCCATCTCAGTATCAAAGCGACGTCGTCCGACCCGAGTGTTGGAGTAAGCGGAGTGGTCAACGCGAATCACGCGATTACGATCACCGAGCCGACTCCTCCACCGCCGACGCCGTTGCAGAGCATCGACTTCGTCCAGTCCGCTGGCTAAAGTCTCGTCGCTCACCAATCCCCGGGCGCGCACTTCCACGGTGCCCGGGGATTTTCCAGTTTGCTCCGGTAGCTCAGTGGTGCAGAGTCCGGTCACATGCGTCCCGCTTCGGCTGGCTGCAACGGCGATCAGACTCCGCTAGAGCACCTCGTATTTAACGAGGGGGTCGTGGCGGGTCGCCACCGCGCGCAGGGTCGCAAGGCTCGGCGAGGTTCAAAACCCACCCGGAGCGCCATTTCTCCGCTAATTTTATCAGCCCACGAACTGATAAAATTAGCGGACGTTCCACGTGGAACGCTCCCTCAATTCAAAAAAACTTTGACAATAGGCAAGGGCGGGTGTACTTTCACTCTCAACAGAGCGCACCCTGCGAGCGGGATAAACTAGACGCCACTCTGCATTGTTCCAAAGCACATCGGGGGATCGACAAATCTGCGTGCTTGACTGCGCGTGGATCGCCAACGTGCTCGTGCGGGGAGACGGCCACTGTTGAGCCAATGCAGAGGTTCCCACTATGGCAAATCCTTTGGCAGAAGCGGCCGTCGAGGCCGTAGAGCTAGAGAATTTTGCGAAAGGGATCCCGGACCTGGTCTACAAAGGCCACACGGTCTACAACTTCATCAAGAAAAAGAGCAAGACGTACCCGACCTCCGTCACCACGCAAGCCGGTGGCGTTTCGCGTCCGTCGTTCCGCATTCCTGTCCGCATGCAGTCCGGTGCGGCCATCTTCCAGGCGACCGGCAACGGTGACGCCCTGGGACGCGGGACTGGCTCCTTGTGGGTTGCGGGAGACCTTTCGCCGATCGGTTTGTTTGCCGGCTGCGAGATCACGTATCTTGCCCGGATTGCGACACAAGGCCCGAAGCGCAGCCTGATCAGCTTGCGCGCCGAAGAGTTGAAGAACTCCTTCAACCAATTCATGCAGGGGCTGGATGCTCAGTTCCTGAGTGACGGTTCCGGTGCCATCCTTCAGATCCCTTCCACTGCGACGATCAATAACAACACGCTCGGCGGGTCCAACCCGTCCTCGATCGTGGGCCTCGGTGGCCAGGCAAATCAATTCCAGGAACAGCAGGTGGTTCAGTTCTTCCCAACCGAAGGCGGGTCGGCACGCACCACGCCGGCGACTGCGACGGTTTCCTATGTCGATGGCGCGAACGACACGGTGTACTTTTCGACGGCTCTGCCGACGAACACAGCCACTGGCGATTTCGTCATGATTCAGGGGAGCACGGGAGCGCTGAACTCGGGCCTTGCCGGGATTTACACCTATCAGGTGAACTCGAACACCGGCACGATCCTGAACCTTTCCCGGTCGACCTATCCTGGCCAGCTATCGACCCCGAACATCAACAAGAACGGGGCCGCCATCAACATGACCGACGCCTATAAGGCCGAAATTCTAATCGGCCGCGGACTCGGTGCGGACAACGAAGCTGTGGCTGACTTCGAATGGATCTGCGGACCCGACCAGGAACTGGCCGTGACGCAGCTTTACACGAACGTCCTGTCGCAGAACTACGTGCCGCCCGGGGACAAGGCGCTGGACATGGTGAAAAAGCACATGTCTCCAACCTACGGTGGACGCACGCTCAACGTGAGCTACACCGCGAAGGCGGGGCGCCTCGACGCTCTTTGCCCGGAGACTTGGGGGATCATCGAGACGGTCGAGCCTTCGCTGTACGATTTCGGAGACGGTGTCACCACGATGCCGATCCCGGACTACGTCGGCCAGGGCAGCTACTTGACCTCTTCGATTTTCTTCTACAACGCGTTCCTGAACCTTTTCAACTCGAACATGAAGGCCGCCGTGTTCATCTCGAACGCTGCGCAGCCTCCACTGACGAGTTAAACCCTCAACCAACGCGCGTGATCGGGGGAGGAGTTGCGCCCTCCCCATCATTTCAAATCGGGGGAAATCATCATGGCAATGGATAAGACGGATTCGACCGGTGTTTTGGATTCGAGTGCTCCAGTTGTGAAAGACCTTCGCCGGCTCGATGAGACCGGGGAACGCAAGGAAAAGTGGGAGATTGTTCCGCGGCACGAATGGGTTCTCATCCGTCAGAATCGTTCCGAGGAAGAGAAAACCGAAGGCGGGATCGTCAAGCCTGGCGAGGACTTCTTCCTGATGGATAAGGGGAAGCCGAAATCCCAACGCGGAGCGGTCGTCGCCGTATCAGAGAAGATCACGGACCTCCAGGCTGGGGACTTCGTGATCTTCACCAACTTCCCGATCGACCTCGAGGATATCGAGGAATTGACCGGTGACCCGGAACTGAAGCTGGTCCGAGATGAAGAAGTGTACGCACGCGTGAAGCGATGCACATAAAAGGTCCAGAGTCGCGGCGATGCCCGGAAGCGTTTCAGGCGAGGCTCACGCGCATGTTCGGCAAGAATCAGTTCGGTGATCCTCACTTCAAAATCGTATGGGGCCAGTCGCAGTTCATCCGCATGGGGAACCTCTGGCGCGACAAGAAAGGGAACGAGCGCCTCGGCTACCGCGAACGCTATCAATGCCACGGGCAACCCTGTTGGGTGATCATGCGGTGGCACTCGCCGATGGAGTACGGATCGCCACGGGCCTATTACCTCAACAGCCACATCGCGGCCGAGACGCGAGTCGATCCAGAAAGCGGAAAGCGCCTCGAGGCACCGAAGGGTTTCTACGTCACTGGTGAGTATCCTTACCGCGGCCGCTATGAAATCGTTCAACCGCTGATTTCGAAGGAGTTCATCGCCGGCAAACTGGTGGTGACTCACTTTCCGCTTTCGCATTTCCTGATCGACAGATTGATCCCGCTGATGGTTCAGTTGGCCAACCTTTCGCAAAGGCAGAAAGAGGCGATCCAGGCCGCAAACAAGGCCATCGAAGATAAGAAGGAAACGGAATTCGTCGCGGACATTTTGGAAAACAACATGCCGCGGTGGATGGGTCCAGTGTCTTACACGAGGCAGGGAATTAAAACCTCCGTGCTAACGCGAAAGATGGATCAGATCCAAAAGGTGTGGGACCGCATGAGCCGAGGCGGTCGCAGACCGAGGTTCAGTCGGGGCATGGCTCAAGGCGACCGACCGGTCGTCAAACACTAAAAATATCGGGAGGAAAGAATGGCAACATCAGCGGTACCACTCACTCACAGGTTGGCGCAGGATCAGCGAACGGCGAAGAAGAACGCCCTTGCGATGCAGGAGCGGCAGAACCACGGCGAGAACATCATCGAAGCGCAGGATCAGGGTCGCGAGCCTGGCTACGTGATTTATGTGTACAACATCCTCGACCGTGAATACGTGATCACTCAGCCACCGCTTTTCCCGGGCTTTGTGATCCCGGCATGCAAACCGGGACAGAAATTCTCTCACACGGTCCTGCCACCGTTCGTGAAAGAGCCGTACATGAAGCCAGGGTCGACGGAGTACTACTACAAAAACGTCGACGGCCGGAAAGCAGCGACAAGTCTCCTGAATCCGGGCGCGTTTCCCGGAACCAATTGGGACAGCCAGATTCAGAACTGGGATTCCGAGGAGACTGCGATCACCGGATCTGCGAACAACCTGAATCTCTACGGTGCGTGGTGGTCACTCACGAAGCCGGAAGAGACGGAGAAATTGGACGCTGAAATCAAGATTTTCAGGGCGCGGGTGGGTACCACGATGAACGCTCTCGTGAAACAGGCCGAGCAACTTGCTGCAGCCGGCGACCTCAAGAGCATTTCTCCGGTCATGCATTTTGCGATGGACTATCTCGGTAAACAAGCTCCGTGGCACATGGCTGCCTACCACATGATCTCTTGCCCGAACTGCGGCGAGCCGGTCAAGGAAGGCATCGCGTACCACAGGAATTCTTTTGGCGAACGTTGCATCGTCGACGAAGTGAAGTACAAAGCGATGGTGGCCAGACAGAGGGAGCTCGATGCTCCCGCGGCAGAGCCAGACGATGAGCCGGTTGGCGCCGGGGCGAAGAAGAGCAAGCCCCGAAAGGCGTCGTAGATCTTCTAGGAGGGGGGTCCCGTATCCCAACGTACCCCCGATTCGTGGGGCGCGTCCCTCCTCCTAGTCGCAAGTTGTGAGGGGAATATGACGAACGTTCAGCCGAGCGCATTTCCGGTTATCGAGGACGTCACATCACTGTGGCGATCTCTCGTGAACGACACGTTCCCTGGCCTTCAGGGCACACAGGGGCGCATCGCTACTGATAACGCCCCTTTCACCCTGCCTTTCCTGAATTCAGCAATCCGCAATCTCTCGCGCCGGCTTCGAAACGAAGGTGTGACCTTTCCGATCAAGGATGGCGTGGTCCTTGGGAATATCCCCGCAGTCGTCAAAGCGGACACCAGTGTTTTTATCAATATCGGTTTCAACGGAACGAACAACGGCACCACCAACAGTGCGACGCCGTTCCTTCCTCCCGATTGCATGCAGGTGTACCTCGTGCGCCAGCGCGTTACGGGATCCGGCCTTCCATTCGTGGTCGTTCCCGAAGCGGCCGGCGGCTTGCAGTCTGGATTTCAAAATCAGTGGCTCGGGCAGTGGGAGTGGCGCCAGTACGCGATCTGGTTGAACGGATCCCTGCAACCGCAGGACCTCATGATCCGGTATCTCTCCGGGCAGCCACCGATCAACGTGCCGGCCGCCAATTTCGCGAGCACGCCCATTTTCATTCTCGATTCCGCAGACGCACTGGCTTATTTGATGGCCAGCGACTACGGATCTGCGCGCGGGGCAAACCCCGCGGTGATCGCACGAGTCGAAAAAAAGGCCGATGACTTCATCGACGAGATGGCGCTTGAGTACATTCGCCGTTCACAGACGCAAAATTTCCAGCGGCTTTCCTATCAGGGCGGTGGTTCGAACGTCCAGGGTGACACGGGTCTTGGATCGACGGGGACACAAACATAAATGTCGACCTTCTTCCGCATTCAGGGATCGCTTAACTCTGCTCAGGGGCCAGCCCTCGACGGAGTGATCATCTACCTTTGCACGCAACCGGCAGTTACCTCGACGATCCCTCCATCACCGCTCGCGACGATCTATTCCGACAACGCCGGCGCGAATCCGATCAATCAATCGGTTGCACCGGTCCAGACCGATGGCCTCGGAAACTGGTTCGCTTACGCGGCCACAGGCACTTACACGATCGTATTCTTCGATCCGATTGGCCGGATACCCGTCACAATATTTCCAGATCAGCAAGTCGTGTCTCCTGGCGGCGGATCCGTCACGAGTATCGGGCTCACGATGCCGGCAGAGTTCACCGTTGCCGGATCGCCCGTCGCGAGCAACGGCACAATCGCAGTCACCAAGGCGAATGAGAACGCAAATCTCGTCTATGCCGGCCCTTCTTCCGGTGGTGCTGCAGCGCCGACCTTCCGAGCCCTTGTTGCTGCTGATTTGCCATCTGGTGGGGGAACAGTCACGAGCGTGACGCTTGGAGTAAGTGCCGGCGCACTGTTCACGGCGTCCATCACTGGCACGAATCCGATCACCGGTGCCGGCACGTTCACGCTGAACCTGAATTTTGCGAATCAGAATCCAAACACGGTGCTGGCCGGCCCCGCGAGTGGTGCTGCCGGCGCCGTCACGGCCCGAACACTGGTGGCAGCAGATATTTTTGTTCCTGTGCCGGTCGCGTTCAGTGCAACTCCTGTATTCAACGCTGGCCTAGGGGCTTGGCCGGTTTTCACGATGACGCTCACCGGTGCTGTGACCTCGAGCAGCGTAACGAATGCGACGGCTGGTCAACACGCGACGTTCATCATCACGCAGGACGGGACAGGTGGCCATCCTTTCGCGTGGCCACCAAACTTCAAGGATCCACCGGCCGTTGCGCCCGATGCTACACTTGTAAGCGTTGTGATTTTTGTTTACGACGGCACGAATTGGCGACCGACCGGCCCCGGCTTCACGATGGCCGGATAATTTTCACTCGCGCTTCGACTGGCGAGGAAGTACGCCACCTGGACTCCAGGGTTGGAAACAAAGGAGTAAATCATGGCACTAGCAACACTCTCCGTGAAGCCTGGCTTCACCCAATCGAACGATCAGCGAACGCAAAGTTTTTGGGGAACGCTTCTCGTCAGCGCGCCGACCGACACCTATCCGAACGGGGGTTTTTTGCTCGACAGCGTGCTACTTGCGGCGCTTCTCCCGAATAGCAACTCGGGCATGATCGGATTCCAGGCGCAGGGTTCCGGGTCTGGCTACATCTATCAGCGTATTCCGTCCACCGGTCGGCTGATGGTGCTGCAGATTCCTCCGAACGGATCGCTCACGACCGCGGCACCGCTGCAGCAATACCCCTCGCAGCAGGTGTCGGGCATTTGGGCCGACGTGATTGGCTTCGAAGCCGTCTACTTGAGAAACGCATAGTAGAATAAGGCCCATGTTCATCTACGTTGTCACGAACGATGTGAACAGCAAATGTTACGTGGGCCTTCACTTCGGAAGCGATTTGCGAAAGAGATGGTTAGAACATCTTTCTGCCGCTCGCATCGGCTTACGAAGTGCTCTCCATTGCGCGATGCGGAAACACGGCGTCCACAAATTCCACATCAGTTCGCTGTGGTCGGGAACGCTCTCAACAGAAAACCTAAAGTTATTAGAACGCTTTTTCATTAAGTCGCTCAAAACCAAATCTCCGGTCGGCTACAACACGACAGATGGTGGAGATGGAACTATCGGTTATCGTCACAGTGAAGAGGAAAAGCGAATTCGCAGCGAGAGGATGAAAGGAAATATCTCGCTGTGGACTGGAAGAAAACGATCTCCTGAAATCGGCAGAAGAATCAGCACCGCAAAACGAGGAAAGAAACGAGGACCGCAATCTCCTGAATGGAGGGCTAAAATATCTGCCTCCCTGATCGGGAACAAGCGTTCTCTGGGACACAAATGGTCTGCAGACTCGATTGCAAAGCGAACAGCAACGCGAGCCGAGAAGGTGAACCATTAACAATGCCGATACACCTCTAGCTCCCGTTCCGCTCGAACTGCTCGGGGGTCTCTATACCGAAGCCGCGCCTGAGTCTCTTCCCCTAGGCGCCAGCCCCATCGTGATTAATTGCGATTTTATTTTGGGATCAGTGCTCCTGCGGCCGGGGAAGCAGAGCGCATTCGTTTTCGGAAATTCCTTCATAAAGCAGAACACCAAGTTCGTCACGTCGATCCCGGGCGCGAACGCGCCGAATGAAACTCCGTGGTCCAATCCGACAAATGCGGAACTCGATACTCCGGGCACTTACGCCGAAGTGTCGCTGATGGGAGCGGGAGGCTTACCAAACTCGCAAGTCTTGGACTGCATAAATTACGCGATGAACATCCCTGCAACGGTTCAGGTCCTCGGTCTGCAGGTAGAGATCGACGGTTTGCAATCCGGTCTGCAGGCAGGCGCGCAGATTGCTGTCACAGTAGGAACGACCACGATCATTGCACAGCTTGGCACTTTGTTCGGCACAACCGATATCGGCACTCCTCTCAGTAATTGGGGGCTCACGCTCACGCCGGCACTCCTGAACGATCCAAATTTCCCCGTGAAGATCGTTGGCAGCGCACCTTTAATTCCGAATATCGGCACCGGCACAACGCAACTCGATGCTTTCGCAGGTGCCGCAGCTGGTGGCAGCGAATCGTCAACGGTGGTGATATCGGCCAACCCGAGCGTCCCGAAGGATTGGGCTCTTCTCGCTACCGCGCAAAACGGAAACAAGTCGACGCAGAATCCCGGGATGTGGAGCATCCTGAGTCTCACGATCAGCGGAAATGTTCTGACGATCACCGTAAGTACGCCCTGCTCAATCGCTCCGGGCCAGACGATGACGATCGGCAACCAAAGTGGGGCGACGGCTTTTCTGAACGGGCAGACGGTCGTGGTCGGAACAAACAGCGGAACTGTGCTCACCGCGCCATTTGTACACGCCAATGCGGCGAACAACGTTGGATTTATCTCCGCGAATGGCTGGACGGGGCTCGGATCCAACGGGAGTGCCGGCGCACTCATGATGCAGCAATTCCCGTCCGCTGCCCCCGTGAATTTCAGTGGTGCACTTTCCGGGACGTTCTCCTGGGCCGCTGTCATGGGGCTTTTCGCAACGAACGGAATCCCTGCTCTTGTCCAATCTGCCAGCGGAAGTGGTGCGACGAGCAAACCACAAACCGAAGGCTTCCCGAATGCCACACAGGCTGGCAATTCACTATTTTTTGTCCTCCAAGCGAGTCTTATACCGGATGCAGTGCCGATACTCGGTTCGACATGCACGGACACCGCAGGGAACCTCTACACGCTCGTCGGGATGAGTCAAGGACCAATCGACGTGTCCAATTTTGGCTCGCTCGTCCTCATCTATTTCGCGCAAAACACTGTCTCGCTCCCGAACACAGGGCATATTACGTTGTCGTTAACGGACACCTTTGGTGCAGCTTCGGTTGCCTCTGCGACGTGGACCGTCCTCGAAATCTCGAATCTGGCGAACGTGCCAGCGCAGATCCCAACGGTGTTTGATATCGCAGCCGTGAAGCTGAAGGCGTGGGTCAGTCCGAATCCTCCACCGAGTTTCAATTACATCAAGACGTTCGCGGAAACGGGCGGCGAAGTTCTCACTCTGGCTCTTGGCAGCAACGGGATTTTCTACCAGGAAGACGCGATCAATAACCCAACGGTTTTGTTCCCGGTGTATTCCGCGATTGAGCCGAACACTTTTGCTCAGTCGGCGACGGTCGACGACCGCGAATTCATCGCGCTATCGAATCTGCTGAACGGCACTGACATGCCGCGGACCTACACCCCTCCGAACTTTGACCGGCTCTCGCAGGTCGGTCCCGGTGCGCCACCATCGGCATCTTCTTCTTCGGCCGCGAGCAATATTCTCTCGATCACGCAGCCCCCGGTGCAAAGCGATCCTGTAGAACCTGGCCACCTTTCTGGAATCCTGTGGTCATCTGGACCTGGAAGTACGGTCGCTGGCAACGTCCTCACGGTCTATTACGCCGGCACGAACAACCTAGCCGTGGCTGATCCGAATCTCGTGATCGGCGCTGGCGTGCAACTCGCGGCAATCAATTCAAGCCAATTCGGTGGCCAAACCGTGAACGGCGACTACATCATCACTGGAACTGGCCAGGGTGTTCCTCCCGGCGCCGCTCAGAGTCGCTGGTATTTCACGGTGATCATGCCGACGTCGCAGTCGATCAATCAGGCGAACCACATCGAGTCTCACGCACCCACGGGTACATACCAGGTGACGACCGCCACTCTGACGGCTGCCGCACAGGTACCGAATTTGGAAGTTGGTGGGACACTGCAGATCGCCGGCACCGGAGGCGCACCGACTGCCGGCTACGACGGAAGCTGGACGGTGAATGCGACGCCGAACGCTTCGCAGCTTCTGATCACGAGCACTTCACTGAACGGCAACGTAGCCACTTATGGATACACGTTGATCAGTGGCAGCGCCCCTGTTGCCGGCCAGCTTGTGACAATCACCGGGACGCTGAACGGAAACGGAATTTTCAATCAGAGCAACCAGGGGATCGCGTCGGCATCCCCGGGGTCCTTCTCGATCAATCTCTTCGGGAATAATGTGAACTCGGCGGCCGAAAACGGGTCGGGTGTGATCTTCGGCACGATATTCCAGTTCGACCCACTCGTGATCGTCGGCAACAAGACTGGTGGAAATCTGGTGACCTCGGGGATCATCGGCGCTGGCGTGCGAAAGGTGTGCTACTCCTTCCTCACGAGGAACGGATTCATGACGCAACCGTCACCGATCACGACATTTGACGTGAACTCCGGGGCCTCGGCGATCACAATCTCCGATTTGCTGCCAGGACCGTCGAACGTGATTGCGCGCGTGATCCATCTGACAGGTGCGAATGGTGGGAATTTCTACAACATCCCTCAACCGGTCGTCGTGAACAATAACGGAGTGAAAGTCACGAACTCGTCGACGTGGGTGAATGACAACACGAGCAGGAGCGTCACACTCAGTTTCTCGGATGGCGTACTGCTGGCTGCGGATCAAATCGACATTGAAGGGAACAACCTCTTCGAAAACTTCGAACTTGGCAGTTGTGTGGCCCTGATTCCGTATGCGGAGCGACTCTTCGCGGTCGGCGAGCAAAATAAAATCTTCAACCTCCTGAATTGCTCTTTCGATGGTGGGATCGCCGGTGGATCCGGGAGCACAGCGAGCGTCCCGGCAGGATGGACAGTCGACCCGACGAATGGTAGCGGCGAAAGTGTCGTGGCATCTCCGCAGTTTGGGAATGCAGTCCAGATTTTCAATCAGACCGTGAGCACTCAGGCGCTTTACGGGATGATTACGCAACCGGCATTCCAGGACGAGTTCCTTGTGCCGATCATCGAGCCGTCGACAACCTACAGCGTGCGGATCACCTGCTCGTGTCCGACCGGAGCGGCTTCTGGAAATCTCGTCGTTGATCTATTCAGCCCGTCGTCGGGCCTCATACTCGGGCAGTTCACTCTGTCGCTCGCCTCCATCGGCAGCACGATGCAAATTTTCACGGGGAAAATGCTGACGACGACTCTTTCGCCTGTGCCGGCCGACCTGTTGATCAGGATCTACGCTGCGAACATTCCAAATGGCGTTCAGATCCAAATCGACCGTGTCGAGCCGTTCCCAACCGAGACGCCGAACCTGAACACGCAGATCATCGGCAGTTACACCCAGGCGTTCGAGCAATTCGACCGGCTGAGTGGTGTGGTTCAAGCCAACCAGCAGAATCAGCAGCCCGTCGTCACGGCCTTCACCCTCTTCGGCACACTTTACGTCGTGAAAAGCGGATCGTTCGTGGCTGTGAACGATAACGACACGACGGAGCCGGCCAACTGGACTAAACCGCGGGTCGTTTCCAATTCCGTTGGAGGATTTGGGCCTTATTCCGTGACCTTCGGAGTGGATGATCCGAACTCTGGCGAGGAATGGTCGCTGATCGCCGGCCCTGCAGGTCTCTTCATTTTCTTCGGTGGGCAACCGGTCAAACTCAGTGAGGAAATCCAAGCGGTCTGGAATCAGATCAATACTGCCTTCGCTTACACGACGTGGGTCCGCAATGATGTGGCCAACCGGAGAATTCTTGTGGGAGTGCCGCTGAAGGCGTTGAACGCCCAGGGGCAGAATCCATCGTGGTTGCCGGCAGGGCTGCTCACCGACAATAATCCGTCAACGCCGAACGTGGTTCTCGAACTGAACTATAAACAACTGAACACCTCGAGCGCCCTAGCCGACAGCGTTCAGATCCACCGCAGCTATTCCGGGAAATTAATCGCCTCGGATATCGTGCGGAAGTGGTCCATCTGGCTTCTGAAGGCGCCATGCGCTGCTTTCCTCCAGCGTGCGGACAACTCGATGCCGCTGTTCGTCGGGAATTCCGATGCCACGGGGAAAATTTATCAAATGATCGACGGTTTGATGCAGGACGACGGCGCTGCGATCAACCAGCTTTATGCGACGGCCGGTTTTGTGCCATCGGAAACCGGAGAGGCGCGGCAAATCGGCGTGACGCGGTACACCTTCGAATACATGACTCTTCTGATCCGCGGGAATGGCACCGTGATTTTGACCGTGTACCCAAATACGCTCGATACTCCCTATTCGCATGTGCTGTTGCCGAACCTCACGTTGCCGGCCAGTACGAATGGCGACGCAGAAGTTCCAGTGAACGAGGTCGGAAACAGATTGTTCGTTCTGTTCAACTCGAACGCAGTCGGTTCGGGATTCAATCTGGCGCGCGTCGTGATGGTGATGACGAAGGATCCATGGAGTCCGGTCCGCGGCGTAAATTCGTAGGAGCGGCGATGCCTGTCAGTCTTGAAAAAGAACGGTCATTCATCCAACAGATCCCGATCTTTGGGCAGTACCTCGACGACGCAGTTGGCAAACTCCAAGAGGGTCTGAACAATCTAGGTCTGCATCTCTCTGCCGACCCGACCGGAAAAGTGACCGCTCCTCCGGTGGTGCAGCAGCTTACCGTCAAGACGAACGGAACGGGCCTCGTGCATGCTGTGGTCACCGACAATAATCCAATTCAGAAAAACCTTCATTACTTCGTGGAATACGACACCACCCCATCGTTTGCACAACCGCACGTAAAACAACTAGGAGCGAGCCGTTCGATGGAGCCGATCACGCTGCCGGCACTCGATGACAACGGCAATCCGCAGAATTTTTATTTCCGGGCTTACTCGCAATATCCCGGAAGCGATCCGAGCGCGCCGATTCACTTTGGTGGAGATACGCCCACGGCCGTGAATCCTGGCGGGTCGCAGAAAATGACGCTGCTTCCGTCGACCGGAAGCGGAACTGCCCAACCGACAGGGCAGCAGGGTGGCTCTGGATTTGGTAAAGTCCTGTTTCGGCCGGCGCCGGCGCCGAAGCGACAGAGCAAATGATCAGAAATTTCGAAGATTCGGATATCGAGAAAGCGCGTGAGGTCCACGCAGCGAATGAACTGCCGGCGACTTGCTTTCCGAATCTGACGCAGACGTCGTCAGCCGGGAAAGAAGAGCCAAATCCCTTGTTCGTCGTGAAGTCGGTTTACGAACATGAAGGCCGACCGGCACTGTTCAGTTTTTTGAAGATCACGTCCGAGCTCTATCTGCTCGTGGATCACACGGTGGGAACGCCGGAAGAGCGGTGGACCTGGCTGCAGGAATTTAAGGAGCACGTGAAGTGCGAAGCGTGGCGGCTCGGGCTCGAGCAGATGACTGCTTTTGTGCCGCGAGAAATTGAAGCCAGCTTCGAAAAACGATTACTGGAACTCGGATTCATCCGCTCCCCGTGGCAGTCGTACACGCTGAATATAGAAGAGTAGTGAACAAGCCTCCCGATTTGTGGCATACTCTCAGTCGAATCGGGATCAGTGAGGAGCACCAGCTATGGCCCGATTTCTTCTCAACCCGGCATTCGATATCGAGACCGGCAGACTCCTTTCCCACGACGGCGAATTTTTCGAGGACCCGAAGATCCTTTTTGATCGCGGTGCGGCTGGCGAAGCAAAACAGCAAGGCAAAGTTGCCGGTGGAGTCGCCGGAACAGCAGGTTCGAACGCTTCGCAGATCGGATCCACGATAACCCCAGTTCTCGAGCAGCAAGCCACTCATCCTACCGGCTACGATCCCACCACGCTGAACAATATGCTCGTGTCGCAGCAGGAAGCGGCCGGGGGCGCAAATGCGACTGTCGGTGGCGAAGGAAAGTTGAACGCTCTTCGCACGCGGACCGCAGGAGGCTTCGCCCCTGCATTGGCCGAAGCCGCACGATCAAAGGGGCGCACTCTCGCTACGGGTGCCCTGAACGTTCAGAATCGCAGTGCCGATCTCGCGCAGCAAAAACAGCAGGAAGCACTTCGTGCTCTTCAGGGTCTCTATGGGACGGATACATCGAACCAACTCCGGGCGATGGGCCTGCAAAACCAAGACCTTGAGACCCAACTTCAGGCAGGAAAATCCGGCTGGCTCCAGAATACTGAGGGAATTTTGGGGACAATTGGTAACCTAGGTAGTCAAGCTGCGGGGGCATACAAAGCCACGTCTTAAAGAGCGAGGCATTTTTCAAATGCAGGTATATATCGTCACCAACGATCTGAACGGGAAAGCCTATGTGGGAGCATGTGCTATGCCACTCGACAGGCGTTGGAGCGGTCACCTATCTTGGGCGAGGAAAGGTCGAGGCTATTCCTTACATGCCGCGATGCGCGAACATGGGATAGAACACTTCCACATTTCGAGGGTCTGGTCCGGGATGGTTCCGAAAGCCAAACTCAAACGGCTGGAAGAGTATTTCATCAAATCATTCCAGACGATGGTTCCAAATGGATACAACGAAACCATTGGTGGGACCACGCGAATTTTCCAACCTTGTGCGGCGCAGAAAAAAGAGAAGATTTCCAAAACACTCAAAGGCCATCCGGTTTCAGATGAGACACGCGCCAAGATAAGCGAGAGAACGAAGATCGGCATGGCGCGTAGAATGCAGGAAAATCCGTGGCGCTAACCCTGCAAGATATCATGGCGGCACCGAGCGACCCCGATTTGCTGAATCAGCATCTCGAGGGCCTCGGTCTTTTGAAACGGCCCGAGCCACCTGCGCCGACGATCCCGCCAGCGATCGTGGCACCGATGATGGCGCCGAAGTCAGACGTCGCGCCCATGACTCCCCCGACCTCATTTCCTGTCGAAAAAAGTGCAGGTCATCCGTTGACGGGCCTCGCCCGTGAACTGGCCCTCGGCGCGACTGTGCAACCGAACATGCCTGAGCACAAGGTCGCGGATATGACGGCTCCCGATATGGGCGGGACGCCGGCGATGCCCGAGGGTGGAGTTGCTGTGAAACCGATGGCGCCACCGGTACTGTCGCACACCGAAAAAATGGCGCTGCCCACATCGTCGCCAGGCGCACCGATCGGAAGTGCTGCAGAAACAGCAAGCGAACTGGCCCGGATTCAGGAGCAAAAAGAACACCCGTGGGGAAGCCCGGACAATCATCCGGGGATCCTCGGGAAGATCGGCCACGTTGCCGGCAGGATCGGAAACATCGCTCTCGACACATTGGCGCCCGGGATCGCGCTGAACATTCCCGGGACAGACCTACAAAAAAGCGGTGAGGAAAATACTCTGAAGCGGGAACTCGCAACGCGCACGGCCGCCGAAGGCCAGGCTGGAAACCTCAAATCCGAAGAGGCTGCGCGCGACGTACAGACTGCGGAAGGAAAGCAGCGCCTCGCCAAAATGCAAGGCGAAGAAAATCTCGAGCGTGACACCGAGGGCAACGTCACTGGCTGGAAGGATGCCCAAGGCAAACTCCACGGTCTCGATGAAGAAGGGACACCGCAGGGCGTGAAGGATATCGCGGAAGCGACGCAGAACAAGCCGCACTTCGAAAAATCGGCGAACGGCGATATCGTGCAGATCACTCCTGGGAAGAATGGCGCCGCGGCGACGTCCAACGTGGTTTACAAAGGCCAGCCGAATCAGAAGACCGAGACGCGGTCGATCGTTGGTGACGACGGCCACGCGCACGACCAGCTGATTGATATCACCCCGGGCAGCCCGACGTTTGGGAAGTCGCTCGCAGACCTCGGTCGTTCGAAAGAGGACAAACAGGAATCGCCGACTCAGGCGCTTACGAAAATGAAAGCCGATGAAGAGCCGGTGATCGGCTACGACAAAGACGGTGTGATGCAGCTTATGCCGCGGGGCGAGGCGAAGGAAGCCGGCCTCTCGCACATCATCAAGGCGACGACGAAGGATCGCGAGGACGCGCAGCAGAATACGTCGGTCCTGAACGATATGGGCGCGAAGGTTCGGAATCTGTCCTCGAGCAGCAAGGCTCTCGATCAGGGGCTTTACGAGCGCACTCTGATCAAAACGGCACTGGCCGGTGGACCGAACGATCTGACAACTGCCGGCGCAGTCAAACTCATGTCGGACAAATCGAAGGCTTACGTTCAGGACGTGTTCTCTCTGCGCGAAGCCGCTCTTGCTTTGCCGAAGCAACTCACTGGTGGTTCGCGCGTGTCCGAGGTTCAGGCCCAGGCGTTGTGGAATACGATCCCGGGCGTCGGTGGTGACTCAAAGTACGCAGACAAGCAACTTCGGAAGTTCGACGAAAATCTCTCTCGTCTCTGGAAGAAAGTTCCGCGCGTTGAAGGGAACAAACCGGAGCGAGCCTTCCCGGAAAGGGCAGGTGGGGGTGCAGTGGAGAATTGGACACCACCCAAAGGCGCACCAGACGCAACCAACGTTCCCGATAATAAAGTTTTGAAGGACAAACAAGGCAACATCGTGGCTCGAGCGAAGGGTGGCCAGTGGCAGCAGCCGTAAAGAAGGATCCTGAATTCACGATCGAGGACGACGACCAGCAAAAGCCGGCCGCTGGTGGATCTGACTTCTCCGTTGGAGATGATGAGACTGCTGCGCCCGAAGCGAAACCGGAAACTTTTCTCGACCGCGAGGCTGCGGGAAAGAACACGACTTGGGACAGGATCAAACACGGCCTGAATCCCCTCAGTTTTCTCACCGACACGAGCGAGGGTCTCGGAAAGATCGGGGATATCGCACAGAAAAAATCCGATGCAGCGCATGAAGCAGATATCCAAGCCACTGGCCGTGGAGAGAAGCCGCGTGGGACTCTCGGGTCGATCTTTAATCCATCGCAGGGTTATGATCTCGCGGCGCGAACTGCGCGGATGGCTTCTGGATTGACAGAGCCGAAGAATGTCGCCATAGGTGCTGGCGCGATTGCGGCTCCTGAAATCGTTGGGCCGGCTCTCGTCGCTCACGGTCTCAGCACTGCGGCTCCGATTGTTTCGAAGTACGCCTCGAATGTAAGCAAGGAGGATCTCGGTGGCGGCCTTTCACCTGAAGAAGCAGAAGAGGGACTGGGTGGCCTTGCCGAAGCGGCTGGCGGTGGTGCTGCGATCGGAGAAATCGGCGCGCGCGGTGGCCTCGGGAAAACGGCGACTGCGAAAGCTGGCGGTGCTGCTCTTGATGCTCTTGGGAATCCGTTGGGCCTGGGTCTCGAGGGACACGAACTCCTGACGAAGGGCGTGGGACCGCGTGCGCGCGCGACGGGATGGCAGGACGCGATCCAAAGTCCGGGCGTGCAGCGCGCAATTCTGGAACAGCACGCACAAACTCCAATCACCGGCCTTGAAGATTTCAAAGACGCGATTCCACAGATGAAGGAAAAACTGTGGGATGAAAAAGTTCAGCCGGCACTCGATCGTCAGGGGCCGCGGCCCGTCGACATGAAGCCGGCCGCTAAAGCTGTCCGCGATGCGATAACTCCCGAGATGCGGCAATTTGACGAGGCTGGCGTGAAGACCTTAGAAAGTCTCGCGGACAAACTCGAGCGGTCGCGGACCGTCGCCGAGGCGAGCGATCTTCAGAAATACGCGAACGCGCAAGTCGAGAGTTACTTCAACAAGTATCCGACTGCGCGGCGATCCGCACTCGCAGCCAACCCGGACACGCTTGGATGGGAAACTGCGCGGCGCGCGATCCGCGAACAACTGAACGACACGCTCGAACATGCAGGCGAAACGGAAACGGCCGAGGCCCGTAAGGATTACGGGCACATGACGACTCTCGAAAAGGAACTCGAGAAAAAGGTGAACGTCAATGATCGAAAGGCACCGACAGGCCTTTACAATTTCCTCGGCACTGCTGGTGGCCTAGCATCGCTTCTGGCCGGCCACGGAGTGATGGCTGCGGGTCTCTATGGCCTCGGGAAAGTTGCCGAACACTTCAACAAGCCGGATGTGATGATTCGCCGCGGGATCGAGAACCTCAAACCACCCGAGGCTCCTGCGTTCACGGCTCCAGCGCCTTTCGTTCCTCCGCAGTACGCAGAGCCGGCAAATCCGGCCCGGGCCGCCTTGCCAGCGCCAGCTGTGCCAGCAGGATACGACGCAGGACCATCCGGTCCGGTCCGGGGTGGCCGCTGGACCACGCCAGCAGGGTTGCTGCCTGAATCTGTGCCTCCAATTGGTGGACCTAAAGGACTTCTGCCCGGGATCGGCGAACTTGTTCCACGTGGAACGCCCCTCCCGGAGCCCGGAGCGGCCGAACTGGCCCACCCGGAGATGTTCCCGAAGGAGCCGATTGGGGCCGAGGCGCAGCCACAGACGTATCGTCGGCCCAAAGGGCGGCCAGGGGCCGGCCAGATGGCCCGTGGCTACACAGGGGAGGCCAAGCCGCGCGTAGTGGGCTGGACGGCCGATGGAGGGCCAATCTACGAGAAAACCCCCGGCCAGGCGGCTAAACCCCCGGAAACCGCCCCTGTGGGCGAAGGTGGGGGCGTTAAGCCGATGGTGCCTCCTGCCCGAGAAGTCGGGATCCAACCGCTCGGAAAAGGCTTCGAATTGGGCAAGGGCGAGGACCTCGGCGAGGGTCTCGGTACGCAGCATGAGATTACGAAGAACGGGGAGCGAGTGGGCAGCATAACCGTTGAGCCGCGGGGCGATGGTGTGCTACACGTTCACTGGCTCGGTGGCGACCTTGGGGCCGACGCGATCCGTGGGCCGCTACTGGATGCGCTGAAGCAGGAATACCCGGAGACGACAAAGCTGACCTACGATCGCCGGCGCCTTGCGAAGGGCGCGAATGCGGCGACGACCGAACCTCGGGAAATGAATCTCGGGGAAATCGGTGCAGAGCACGCGCCCACGGGATCGGTGTGGGAAGGGCTTTCGCAGGACGTGAAGGACGCATTCGACAAAGAGAAACTTGGCCCAGTGAAAAAGACTGGGATGGAAGACCTCCAGGTTGGCGACACGTTCGTTGACCACGAAGGCGAGCCACGACGGGTAATGGAGATCACCGAGGACGGGAAAATTCACACGGCAGACGGTACCGAAGTTACCTACGACGGGGACATCGAGCACTTGGGCGAAATCAACTCGCCTCGCGCGCAACTTGCGCGTGGTGGAAAGTTCATTCCGAAAGAAAAGCCAACTGCCAAGGCTTCTGAGGAAGTGAAAAAGGCGATTGAGGGCACAGACCTAGAATTTCGCGGACGTGACGAAATGGGGATCAATCATCTTCACGACCCGCAGACTCAAACGACACTAGCGGTTTACGACAAAGACCTCGACAACGCGAAGATTAAAGAACGCCTCGAAGCGAAGCGTGATGAATTCTGGAAGACACCGCAAGAAGAAGAGACCCATTAAATGTGCGCGCGGTGGCTGCCACGGCAGCCCGTGATCCGGCATTCGTGCTCCCAAATATCACCGGAAATGTGGCTGACATCGACCTTGTCCTCGCGGCTTGCCCGGATCTCGTCGGTGGTGCGATCAATCGCAGCGATCACGTAATAAACCAAAAAGGCCAAGAACACGCAAAACGAAAGGAATTCCATCGTTACCTCCCTGCGATCCAACGCTCGCGGAATTTAGCACAATAATCCGAGAAAGTGTCGGGCGCCGTCACAATCACCACCTGGTAGCCGCTTACGAACTTGCGCCAGAGGTCGGCGCGAAAGGCGATTTGTTCGGGTGTCTGCTTCATCATGTCCTCCTACCCACAGTCTGCTGATCGGGCGAGCTTTTGGGAATGGTACAGTACGGTTGGTTGCTTAGTACCGAAGTACCGGAGGACGAAGTGCCGATGAATCGCATGGTGGACGGCCAGATCGTTGGCGACACGATTGGACGGTATGAAGCCGGGCAGAAGTTCAGACCTATCGAAAGCATCGAATTCATTGAGCAGCAAATCAGTGGACGGTGGGTCGTTCGCATTCCTCGTTTTCTCGCCGAGTATCACGGATGGTGGGATACGTGGGAAAAAGAACGGCACGAGTCGATGTTCGAGCACCTGAAAGCAGGGATGCTTTTCTACGAAGTTGGTGCGGCTGATGGGTGGCAAGCTGTGTTTTACGCTTCGATGGTCGGTGGAGCGTCGAACATGGTCCTGATCGAACCGACTCCTGAACTCTGGCCGAATATCAAAGCGATTTGGGAGCAAAATAATCTCTCGATGCCGCTGGCGACGTACTTGGGATTTTGCGGAGAGCACGACGCAGGGATCGGCACCGTCAAATTATCGTCGTGGCCGCAACTTCAGGGCTATCCTCCTGTGATGGTCCTCCTTCCGTAAAATCGACGAATCAGGATTTCCACATTGGGAACGCGTCTCGCCTCGTGTTCCCAATTTTCATTTACGGAGAAGCGGTATATACTCTCGCCCGACATGGGACCCCAGGAGACCACTTCGGAAGAAGTGGCCGAGTTCAGGAAGGCGATGGATGCTCTGCGGGGGTGTGGTCGCGTGCCGCTCGGAATCCTAGCTTACAACGTAGAGAAACAAGAGTTCACTCTCACGCGATTTCCTGGCATCGGGATCGACGAAGTGGACGTTCTCCTCAAGACGATAAAAATGCAGGTTACGCAGACCGGAACGAAAACATGAAAATTGCGATCGTGACGAACTTGAACGGCATCGGGCTCACGCGGGATGAAGAACTCCTCGGAGATTACCTACACTCGAAAGGACACGGCGTCGTGGGCCTCCAATACGACCTCCCGCAAGAGGCGATGGATGGCACGCCGGCGTTTCAGGAAAGATACGACCTCGCGATCTTCCTCGAAGTGATCCCGCGGCACCTGCTCAATCTGGCACCGGTGAAGTGGGCCTGGTTGAATCCAGAGTGGGTGAAGCCAGAGATGATCCGGTTGATCGACCGGAACATCGACAAAATCTTCGCCAAAACTCACGAGGCGTTTCGACTTTTTTCTCCACTCTGGCCGAAGCGCACGCACTACACCGGCTTCATGGCCCGGGATCAGTACAACGAAAACCTTTCGAGGTTCCCGTGGTTTTTGCACATCGGTGGGAATTCCTCAATCCGCGGAACTCAAGCGGTCGTGGATGCCTGGCGCTGGAAAAAGAACGGCAAGGCGCTGGACGCTCGCCTGTTCGTGATAAGCAGCGTACTCCAGGACAAGCCAGAACTTCCGAACGTAACTTATTTTGACCGCGCATCCGAAGATGCTCTGAAAGTGCTGCAGAACGAGTGCCTCTTCCACATCTATCCGGCCGCCACGGAGGGATACGGGCACGCTTTGCACGAGGCCCTAGGCGTCAATGCCTTCGTGATCAGCACGGATGCCCCACCGATGAACGAGTTCGGTGCTGCGCTACGGTTGCCGGCGAGGAAAGCCGGCCGCTACAACCTAGCCGACCTCTACGAAGTCTCGGCTCTTGATATTTACGACGCTGTCGAGAACATCCTGCGCCTCTACCCGGACCAGATCGAGCAGAATTCTAGGGATCATTTTCTTGTTCAAAATCAGATGTTCAAAGACATTCTCGACACACACATGCTGGACGTCCGTCCACGGCAGGCGCCCATTTCCGCAGGGAGAGCATTGAATCGGGTCGCTTTCCTCGGGAACTTCCTCACGACCGACAGCACCGAAAGCATGGTGCAGTGGGCACTCGAGGAGCGCCTAGGTGTCGAGGTCGAGACGTTGCAGGAAAACAAGGTGAACCTGCGGATGCTCGAAGAGGCGATGGAATGGAACGATATTTTCCTGTGGGTCCACACCCGGAATTTTTCCCAGGTCCCGGACAACGCGATGCTCATGTTCCTGCAGGATCTCCGCAAGCGGAAGATTCCCACGGTCTCCATGCATCTCGACAAATTTTGGGGCATCCCTGATCGAGAGAAGCGGATCGGCTTGGATCCATTCTGGAAAACAGAGTTCGTGTTCACAGCGGACGGATCGCACCAGGCTGAGTTTTTTGCGGCCGGCGTGAATCACATTTGGATGAAGCCGGCAATGAGCGAGGTCTACTGCCACCCAGGCGTTCCACGCGAAGAGTTCCGCTGCGACGTAGGCTTTGTGGGAGCGAAGGGATACCACGCAGAATACCCGTTCCGTCCGCAACTCGTGGAGTGGCTCGAGGAGACCTATGGTGGCCGCTTCAGGCACATCACGGACGTCCGTGGGCACGCACTGAACGATTTCTACGCATCCTGCAAGGTGGTCGTTGGCGACTGCATCTTCGCTGGCACGCCGAACTATTGGTCTGATCGCTTACCGGAAACCTGCGGTCGTTTCGGGTTCCTGCTTCATCCGGGCGTCGAGGGCCTCGGCGACCATCCAGTCACCCGCTACGTCCCGCAGGACCTTGACCACCTGCATCATAAAATCGAATGGGCACTCAGCAACGACGTGGCAAGGAACTCGATTCGGCAACTGTGTGCTCAATACGTGCGGAATCGGGACACTTGGACAGACCGGATGAATGAGATCCTGCACATTGTACGAGGAGAGAACCATGCCAAATTGCACAAAGGCTGATTGCGGGAAGCCCGGAACACGCGCGTTGAAACTCGAATTCTACGCGAGTGCGGATGCCCCACCGGCAACGGCGTTCATCAATCTTCCGGTCTGCGACGAGCACAACCTGACCGATGATGAGGTCCGGGAGTTCCTGCGGATCAACTGGGAAGTGCTCTGCATGGGATTCGACCAGGTAGGAAACCTGAAGCCGGATCCAACGCTCACGAAGTTCGAATGGGCACCGTGGGCCGAAGCTGAAGAATTCTGGCGCGTGGGAATGGCCAAGCCGCGCACGACGTTCAGGAAAAACTGATGAAGATACTGATCACGGGCGCCGCTGGCTTCCTAGCCGCGCACTTCGTCGAATTCCTTCTCAAGAATACGGACTGGGAGATCGTCCTGTTCGACAGATTCACTCACGGGGCGATTCGATTGCAGGAACTGAAGGCTTTCGAATCTCCACGAGTGAGCCAGCACGCCATCAGGCTCGAGGACCGCGTGAACGAGCCAACCATGAACACCATCGGCCAATTGGATTACATCGTTCACCTTGGCGGTCGCACTCAACTGAGCGAATCGCTGAACGCGCCCTTGGTGTTCATGGAGGCGAACATCCTAGGCACCTGCCAGATGCTCGAGCTCGCGCGCCGGCAAAAGAACCTTAAGAAATTCCTCTACCTGTCGAGCGATGAGATGTATGGTCCGTCTCCTGACGGCAGCACATTGACCGAGCAGTCGCCTTACAATCCCCTCACGCCCTATGCAGCCACAAAAATATCCGCAGTCGAATTGACTCTGGCCTGGGGCAACACCTACGGGGTCCCGGTCGTCATCGCAACGTGCATGAGCCTCATCGGGGAGCGGCAACCAGCCGACAAATTCCTCCCGCGGGTGGTGCGCGCTGGCCTCACGGACAAAGCGGTCACGATCTACGTCGACCAGAAAAGTGGCCATCACTACGTTAGCGATTTCCTTCATGCCCGGGACGTAGTGTCTGCGCTAATGTTCCTGCTCGAGAATGGCAAGCCTCTCGACAAATACAACGTTGCCGGAATCCATCCTCATCGAAATTTGAAACTGGTCCTTGAGGTGGAAAGGATTTTGAAGAGGCCAATCCGGTATGAACGCGTGAACGCCGCGATCGCGCGCCCTGGCTTTGCGATGCGGTCGGGACTGAACGGCACCAAGTTGCTAGGAATGGGATGGCGACCGCTTCGGTCCTTTGAACAAAGCGTCGAGGAAACCGTGCTGTGGATGGTTCGCCCGGAAAATCTGCACTGGTTGGGGATATGAAAGTTCCGATCATCTGGCACGCGCAGGAGGACAGCCGCGGCTACTATGGCTGCACTGCGATGGTCAACGACCTGTTCGATCACTACGCTTGCGGACCGCACTATCCTGGGCGTGGTCGGATGCCGGAAGTGGACGGTGCCGTCGTCGTGGTTCACGGTGGCCGAGAACTCGGTGGCCTCGACAAATTGAACCTCGACCTGCAGAAATTCCCAAAATGGGTGCTGATCATCGCCCTCGGCGACGAAGAGAGCAGCTTCCCGATCGAGAAGATGGAACACCCGAATAAGATCGTGTGGATACAGGAGCCGCTTCCTGGCCGGCATGATTTCGCCGATCGCTACATCGTCGACGGCTACGGCCACGACCATTGGAGGCACGTCGTTCAGTGCGAGAAGGACCTCGACTGGTTCTTCGGAGGGCAGATCACCCACGGGCGCCGGCTCGCGTGTGTTAACGCCCTGCGGACGGTCGACTGGGGCGGGATCGTGATCGAGACCCGCGGATACTTTCAGGGGATATCCCTAAGCGAATATTACCGGACGCTCTGCAGGGCGAAGATCGTGCCTTGCCCGTCCGGGCCTTTCTCACCGGATGCTGCTCGTCCGTGGGATGCACTGGAATGCGGTGCGGTGCCGATTCTGGATGACCACAGCCCGACTCGTCCGGAGCCCGGATTTTGGACATACGTTCTCGGCTCGCATCCGCTTCCGGTGATTCGGGACTGGTCGCTCCTGCCGACCTACCTGAAGGAGATCAAAGCCAACTACGAAAATCTCCAACCGATGTGCATGCAGTGGTGGGCGCGTTACAAATCGAATTTTAAAGTTCAATTCGCCCAGGACCTTATGGAACTCCAGGAGAAAGCCCAATGTATAAAGACGTGATCACCGCTGTCATGACGACGTCGCCGATCCCGAGCCATCCGAGCACGGTCGTCGTCGACCAGGTGATCGACAGCATCCAGCATCACCTCGGAGGCGTCGAGATCCTGCTGCTCTGCGATGGCGTGCGGGAACCTGAACACGAATCGCGCCGGCCAGCTTACGAGGAATACAAAAAGCGGATGCGGTACCGTCCGTGCGTGCGGCTCGCGGCCTGGGATCACAGCGTCCAACAGGCACAGATGTTCCGGCAGGCGCTGCCAAACGTCAAAACTCCGCTCATGCTTTACATCGAACACGACTACGCCCTCACACTCGATCCGATAGATTGGGAAGGGATCGTCAACGCGATTCAGCAGGAGCGAACGAACTGCGTGCGCTTTCACAACCTCGAGGAAATCCATCCACTGCACCAGCACCTGATGCTCGACTGCTTCGAGGGCGCCGATGGGCACCACGGTGGACGGAAGATTTGCGAGCCTCCGCTTGTCTGTGGCGTGCCGATGATCCGCACCGTCCAGTTTTGGGGCTGTCCGCACCTGACAAAAACAGAGTGGTACGTCCGACAGATGCTCGATCCGACGAAATTCAGCGACCGGAGCTACACGGAGATCGAGCCGGCGATGTACGGGCACGTCTGCGATTCCCCGTGGGAGGATTACAAGCTGATGGTGTATGCTCCGTCCGAACCTTCGATGCGCCGCAGCATCCACGTTGGCGGCCGCGGCCACGATAAAGACGATCCGAAGAGGGACTTTATATTTCGGTGAACCTGGTACGGTAAGAAAGGAAAATATGGCTGACGAAGATGAAGTCAAGAACGATGGGAGTGCAGAAGTCTACGACGATCACTCTGTTGACAATTCCGTCCATCACGCAGTGAACCTTTGGCCGCTGGCTATCATTGGGGTTGTGGCCGCTGCGCTAATTGCGGCGAGTATTTTCCTGCCTGATGCCAAGCATCGAGCGGAGACGGTTCCCAATGGAAAGAGTTATCAGGCGATCGGCAACATCGTGGATTGTTTGCCACTGAGCCAATTTGGGAACGGCCCATATCGTAGTTTTGTCCGCACGCCAAGGGAAGAATTTTTCTCCGTTTATTGGAGGCGCGACTTCCAACCCCCAATTTTCGGCGCAGCGATTGGTGAATTGAAGTACCACCAGTGCGGCCAGCAAGATGGAGTTACGGTTCACTGCTTCGATTCATTTGCTGTGAGTTCGCAGCGCGTGAAAGTACTTGATCTTAGTCCGGATCCAGCGAAAAAATAATGAACATCGAAAAAGCACTGCGCGTACCGGGATGGATGAGCCCACCGGAGTTAGAGTGGCTCGCGGAACAGGCACACCACAGCGACCTGATTGCCGAAATCGGTTGCTGGATGGGCCGCTCGACCCGGGCGATGGCCGACGCAACAGATGGCGCGATCGTGGCGATCGACACTTGGGAAGGGAGCGCCGAAAATCAAGACGAGTTGAAGGACAAGGCCCCCGATTACCTGTTCCAGGAATTCAATACGAACCTCGCGGATCATTTGAGGACCGGTCACGTTGTGGCGATGCGCGGGTCCTCTCTCTCCGCTGCTGCCGCTTTTGCCATGCAGAAAAAACGTTTCGACATGGTCTTTATCGACGCGGCGCACGACTACGCCAGCGTCAAAGCCGATATCCTCGCGTGGCTCCCGCTGGTTATTACCGGTGGTTTGATCTGCGGTCACGATTACGACTGGGGATGGCCCGGGGTTGTCCACGCCGTCCGGGAACTAATTTCGCCGACTCCCAACCAGGCGGCCGGTGGTTCCTCGATTTGGTACAAGCAACTATGAACTGGCCTTCCGTTTCAATCGCATTCCCCTGCTGGCGCCGTGGCGCATTGCTCGAGAAGACCCTTGATTCGATTCGCCGGCAGAAATATCCCGGGCCTCTTGAACTGATCGTGGTGGAGGAGGAAGACGATGGGTACACCAAAAAAGTCGCTGAAGCCTTTGGAGCAAAATACATCCACAACCCGCGGCTCGAGCCCTATCCCGTCTTTCAATCCATCACGGAACTCTGGAACCTCTGCCTTCACGCGTGCACAGGCGAGATCGCAATCCTTCAAACAGCCGAGGTCCTCCACGAATCGTCGACGGTAATCGAGGAACTCGTACTCACAGTCGATGCCGGTAGCAAAATTCTGGCCACGCCGCTGATCAAAGACCTTGCCCAAGACGGATCCTTCGCTGGCTGGTACAACCACCCCCGGGAGGGCTCGCGCCCTGGGTGGGTTTCCGGTGCCGGTCCGCACGCCTTTCGCCGGCAGGAGATGCTCGAGATCGGTGGCTATGAAGAACTGTTTTACGGCTACGGGCACGAAGACGATTATTTGTTCCACCTGCTGCGATTGAACGGCTGGTCGATCGAGTACGTCGACACGATCACCTGCGCCCATCAGTGGCATGAACGGATCAAGTTCGAGGACACGACCGGATACGCCAACCGCTCGCTAATCCGCACGCTCATCATGGAGATCGAGGACGGGAAACGAAAACCGGTCGCCAACCGCCAACCCCTCGAATATGAGATCGGCCCGGGACACCCGGAAATACGCGACGCCGTTTTACAAGCACTGGCACTTCCGATGAGCGAAACGTACAAACGGTGGGTTGAGCACTGCTGGCTAGGTGGCGATCAGAATGTCGATCTCACGTTCGTGGCGCAGAGAACGATTGCCAACGAAGGCCAGGGCATTCTTTCACAGATCGGCGAAATGGTCCTTGAAGCCGCTTGGGCGCGGCAACGTGCCGATGAAGCATTTAAAGTGTCCCGGTCCACCGATTTGCCGAGTTGGAGCGGGAGAGCAAGAATCTGCGGATACATCCACGAGACATGGGCCTCGCGATCCATTGCGCGAGCCAGAAAGCTGATGGAAGAATGCGAGAAGTCGTCCTCGTCACCACATACCGAAGGCCCGAACACCTCTACTGCTGTCTGAAACGGATCCGGGCGGCCGAACCACATATCGCCGTCGCAGTGTTCCCGGACCGCTGCACCGCCACAGATTTCGAGACGGAAGTGGCCCTGCGGACCTTCAGGACCGGTCTCACGCAGATCCATACCGTCCCGGACCACGACTACCACGGCAACACGATGAACACGATGGAGGCGTTCCGGTGGGCGTACAACGAAGGCTTCGACCGTGTTTTCTACGTCGAAGACGACGTCATGGTCCACCCGGATTTCTTCGCGTGGCACCGCGCGCAGCATGATCAGTGGCCAAGAATATTTGCGACGATGGCTTGGATTTTCAATCGCCACGCGCCGATCACCGACGACGTGATGTTCCAACCGTGGTATTACGCGATTGGCACCTGTTTTGCCCGGAAGAAACTCGAGCTCGTCGTGCAACACGCGAATCCGAAGTACTACGCAGACATGCCCGGATACGTGGAGAAAACCTTTCCTGGTAGCCAGCTGAACACGCCTTTCGGGATCCAGCACTACGAGCAGGACGGATTGATTCAGCGTGTCCTAGACCTCGACAAAACGCAGACGATATCCCCCGGGATCACGAAGTGCACGCACATCGGGTCGTTCGGGTACAACCGCGGATGGGATAGCCGCGACGAGTTGTTCGCAAACTGTGGTGATTTCGGGGAGCGTTGCCAGCGGCTTGAGATGTTCATCGGTGATGCCTACTGGCGTGCGGAAGTGTTCGGCCGCGAGATCGTGGAACGCGAAATCGGCCATGAATTGCCAAAGCGAACTTTCAAATACAAAATCGGTCTGCCCGGAGGATGGGAAACGGAGGTCGTTTCCGAACGCAGCAAAGAGAGATTGCCGAAGCGAATTAACTCAGTTTCGCTCCCTCAAAATGCGATAATCACCAAGGTCTGATATGGCGTATGTAGACCTAAGCGGTCGCAGATTCGAGAAGTTTGTTGCCCAGTGGCCAGCTGGTCGCAAATGGCGCGCAGTTTATTGGCTCTGCCTTTGCGATTGTGGGAACCTCAGAGTTGTGGCCAGAGCCAATCTCCTTAACGGACATCAAAAAAGTTGCGGTTGCTTTCGGCAGGTGCGTCTCACCGAACACGGCCATGCTAGGACCTTACATTCTGGCGGCCTCAGTAGGGAGTATCGTTCTTGGCAGTCGATGAAGGATCGGTGCCTGAATCCGAACGGATCACGTTACTCATCCTATGGTGGGGCGGGGATCAGAGTGTGTGGTCGTTGGGACAATTCCTTTCTGCATTTCTTGGCTGATATGGGACCACGTCCTCCTAGAACAAGTCTTGATCGTTTCCCTGATCCAAATGGGAATTACGAGCCGGGGAACTGCCGGTGGGCGACGGCGAAGGAGCAAAGGCACAATCGCAGGTTCCAAAAAACGAAAAGAGTGGTAGAGTCTTAGCGAACACCGCCAGTTAATCGGGGCTGGCCTTCATTCCTGTTTTGGAGGCGTCCCGATGACCGCTTATGTAACAAATCCGGTTGGAAAAGTCGTACCTCTCCTCCAGCCGAATGTTCCCTCCTTTGCCTGGGGATCGCGTCTTCCAGGAACAGACTGCAAGATGCTGATCACTTCAGACTCCGTCTCTGCCAACGTGGTCACGCTGACCGTGACGATCATCAAGGGAAATATTCCCGCAGTCGGTGATCTGATTTTCACCTATGGCACTACCAACAGCGCGGGTGGTCTCAACCAAACGACCGGGATCGCCATCGCATCCGTGAACATCAATGCTGGCACCGGGATCGGGACGATCACTTTTCCTCTTACGATCGCAAATCAAGGCAGCACTCCCGACGTCGGCTACGCGATCTCTGTTCCCGGCATCACCACTGAAACACCGACGCCTGGAAACGGTGGCGCATCGGCCTCGCAGCAATTTGCCCTGATGAGCGAAATCGGCAAAAACGGAACACCATTTTCTGTCGATGGGAAATTCGCCGGCGCGCCCGGAGCATTCGAGATCGACGTGCAAGTCGCTTCGATTGATCTGGACTCGTATTACCAGACGATCCAGAACGGAAACATGACGAGCGTCGATGCGACGAATAACACTTTCCATCTCGATGGGACGCTGGTGAATGCACGCTTCGTGCGATTACTGCTGCGGAGCCGCACGAACACCGTTGCCCTATACGCGACGATCTCAGCCGGCTAAGGAGAACTGTCCCATGAAGAAATATCTTCTAGGATTTCTTAATCTCCTGTTTGCATCTCTGCTTTTTGCTCAACCGGGAACTCCTCCTGGTGGTTACGGTCCCGGGACAGGGAACAGTACCGGTGGGGGTGGCCTCACCCAGGTCTCTTCTCTTCCAGCCACGTGCACTCCATCCACAACGGCGCCAGTGCAACTGACTGTCGCTTCAGCTGGTTTACCAATCGGCATTTATGTCTGCACTGGGACGAACACATGGACCATTGATTCAAGCGTTGGACCGGGACCAAAATACGGGTCAGTCGTGATCACGCCAGCGCAGTTGGTCAACACCTATGGCGCGCAATTTCAGGGAACGGTAGTTCCCGACATTACGACAACCAATCTCAGCACCACGGTCAGCGCGCCGGATGCACATTTTCAAACTGGCCGGTTTCCCGCAGTGGTCGGGATGTTTTTTGAAGCCATTTTCGGAACGGGTGGTGCCGGCTGTCAGAACGGTCAAGGCGTGGTCCTCTTCGGTGGTGCCTCCGTCACAACGATCGCTTCTATCGTGAATGACACGACGATTACGGTCGTCGGCACGGCCAACACCAGCGTTCCCGGTACTGGATGTGCGGCCTGGGGATACGACGTGACCGCCGCGATTCTGGCTGCTCAGACAGCCGGTGGGTGCAGCGCCTATATTCAGATGCCAGCTGGCGTTGCTTTTTTCCAGTCTAACCCAATTCCAACGATATCGGCCTGCCCGAGTCTTACAAACACTGCGCTTGCATATCCTGGTCAAGGCATCAGTGGGCAAGGCACCGCCGCACAAACCATCCTGATCCCCCGCGCCGACTTCGCTTACACAGGTGGAAGTTTCCCATGCAGCGGGCTTTCCGGCAGCAGTATCTCGTGCTTTGGGAATCCCAATGTTTACGAACAAACCTCTTTTGAGATTTGGGGACTGGGGAAGCCTGCCCCGAGTGCGTTGCCGAATACGTGGCTGATCCAAAGCGGGATAGCGAGTCGGCTATTTTACATGAATTATATCGGTTGGGACTGGTCAGGGGGCGGTACATCTCTAACTGGCATCGCGTTCAACAGCGTTACGGGGACGATGGATACGGGCGGTTGCAATTACGTTGGCTCTGTCTGCATCGAAGCTGAAGCCGGTGTGACACAGTTTAAATGGTCGAACAACTTCTTTTCCGGTGCCAACTTTGCGACCAACAGTACGAATACCGTTAAACTTTTGACAGGATCTAACGGCGTATCCACGAGCAACGTGATCGCCGGGACTCTACAGCTGAATGCCGCCACGCTGATAGAAGACAACGACAACGTTCAGTGTAGCTCGGGGAGTTCTGGAGTTCTCCTCGGCGCCGGCAGCACGCTGTATCTACGAAACAATAATCAAGTGTGCGCGAGCAACCCAAATCCTGCTCACGGAATTTTAACCAGTGGTACCGGTAACACTCTCTACATCGGTTCTGGAAACGCAATCGGGGCTGGCGGGGCCGGTCAATTCTCCCTAGACTGGGCGGCCAACAACAGCATTTTTGAGCAGGGTTCCGGCAATTCCTACACCGCTGCAGGTGGAGCAACGGCTGGATGGAATGGGCTAGGGAGTTTCTTCGGTGATGGGAATGCGACCGGCACCGCACTTGCGGCCGCGAACATCACGCCCACATCCGGCTTCGGTACCGGATGCGCGACGGCAGGGCAGTGTATATCTGCCGTTACTGGTGCGACGAAGCTAGGTCAATTCACGGTCACTTACGGGACCACTCCATCTTCTCCGCAAGTCATCACGATTGTTTTCCCGAAGGCCTTTACTCCCGGAGTTGTTCCCATCTGCCGCCTTACTGATGTCGGAGGAACGAACGCTTTCCCGACGAGCATCATAACGACGACGTGCACCGCAACGGGAGCGAGTTTTACGATCACCAACACCCCGGTTGGTGGCAGCACGGATATTTTGCAAATTCAAGCGGGGAATCCATAGGAGGCACCATGAAGAGCAGAATCTTACTCGGGCTATTTTGCTTGGCGCTGGTCCTCACCGTTCCAGTAAGGGCGCAAGGACCGACTTATTTCTACGTCGCAACCGCCGTGGACGTGAACGGTTTCGAATCTGCGTTCTCGACTCAAGCCACCGCAGTGTTCAATCAAGGTCAGCACATCGCATCACTCACTTGGACCGCTTCTGTGGTTCCAACGGGCGGCGCGGCCATCGCTGGTTACAACATCTACCGAGCTAAAGTGAGCGGTGGACCGTACACCAAGATCAACACAGCACTGGTTACGGTGGTGACCTACTCGGACACATTCGTGCTGCCGACTGCACCTACTGGCCTGGCAGCACCAACCAGCTGAATTTCAGCATTGCGTGCAAGGAGCTCTTGTGAAAAAGAAAATGTTTCTACTTTGGTTGCTGTTCGCGTTGCCTCTCGCAGCGCAGACCTCCATCCCGATCCAGAATCCATCGTTCGATGCCACCGTCACGTTCACCAGCACTGGATCTTATGGTGGCTTCGAGTACGGCGTCGTGCCGTCGTGGACGCTCGCTCCAGGATCCAGTGGGGGCGTGCAGAGCCTCAGTACTGCTTACTTCACGGCTTATCCCAACAGCGGCAATCAGGGCCTCTTCCTGAATAGCGGGAACGTGACACAGGACCTGGGGATCGCCGCCCAACCCAATACGAACTACTCGCTCACGTTCTATGTAGGCCATCGGCTGGATGGCGAGGCCGTTACTGCGACCGCACAACTCTTCATCGGCTCAACATCGCTCTGCTCGCTTGCTGTGAACGAGGCCAACATTCCTGCCGGCGCCTTCGCTGCTTCCACCTTGACCTGCCCCACGGGAGCCACTGTCCCTAGCGGTGATCTGATTATCTGGCTAGGAACTTCCGGCACGCAGGCCAACTTCGATGCACTCTCACTAACTTCCTCTCCGATCGCGCAGCAGCACCACGCGACGCTGACCTGGACCGACACCGCGAATCCGGCCGGAACGACTTACAACGTCTACAGGGCATTCGGTGGTTGCCCGACCACGTTCTCGCTGACCTTGCTGGCCTCGAATGTCGCCACGCTCGGCACCAACCCACTGACCTACGTAGACCCCACGGTAACGAACGCGCAGAACTACTGCTATGGCGTGACGGCGGTATCGGGAGGCACCGAATCGCTGGCAGCGGTGACGGTCTATATTCCACAGCAGCCAAGTAATCTGAAGGTGCAATGAAGAGAGAGAGATGAAAGGGAAAAAAATCGAGGTTGGACTGGATCGCGGTTGCGTTGGGATTCGGATTCCCATCGAATTGCTGCTAAAAATCTTGCAACCGCGGATCCAGTTCGCTTCTCTTCAGGATTTCACACCGAGAGAGCAGCAGGTCCTCGACGGGATCTGTGAGAGTCTCTCAAACAAGGAGATCGGCAATCGGATCAACCTGACGGAAAGAACAGTGAAATTTCACGTGACAAGTTTGTTCGCAAAGGTAGGAGTTAAATCCAGACGTGATCTCCAGATGCACTTCGCCGGGATCACGGTGAACGGAAAAAGAAAATGACCGGAACGCTGGCACCAAACATGGGCTTCATCGTGATCGGAGTGCTTTTTATCGCCACGCTGGTGGCGGTGATGTTCAAAGAGACGGTCCTAGAGTTTGTCAAAGCAAACTTTGGGTTGCTGGTTCTACTGACTCTATTCATGACGCTGCTCGCGATCTCCTTCCACGTTTTCCACGAATCGAGCGACAACACAGTCGGCAAGGATTTTCTCGCCTGGCTCGAGCAGAAAGCCGGGGAAGTCCTAGCCTCGATCATGACGGTCATCGTCGGGGCGCGGGCTGGCAACCAGCGTGCGTCGGACAGTGGCGGGAATGGGAACACCACGACGACCACGAGCGGATCGAGCACCAAGACCACGACTTCAACCACAGCGGCTGTCCCGGTTGCGCCGGCCTCGCCATCCCTACACCCATGACCTTTCACTATTATGGCGCATTGAAGGCGTTTGCATGGATACTCGGCGCAGCCGCTATACCGGCCGCAATTTTTTTCTCGCTGGAACCAACAGTGAAGGTTGCTCTCATCATGGCGGCGGCGATGGTGTTCACTGCGCTGGTCGGTAGCGGGACTACAATCATCGTTGGCCGGATGAACCTAAAGGCCAGCGCAAGCCTTCACCAAACGATAAACAAAGTCGAAGAGCAGACGAACAATATGAACACTGAATTGCGCCAGCAAAGGAACGAAGCCTCGAAGCGTGCCGATAACAAGGAAGGATTTATCGAAGGAGTGGCATCAGAGCAAGAGAGGACGAGAGACAAATCTTAGTTGTGGGAAAATACTAGGGACCTGGGGGCCACTGAATGGGAGCGAATTCTGAAGTAGATCGACGCAGGGATAATCACGACCGCGAACCAGACCACTTTATCGTGGTAAGAAACTGGCACACGCTACTCATCGTTCTCAGTATCATAGTCAGCGCGGTCTTGGCGTTCGGATCCCTGCACGACGATTCTGTCGAGTACAGGCGCCGGATCGAATCGCTCGAGAACAGGCCGCAGGTCAGCCAGGAGAGCATCGACAATCTGAATAAACGGCTTGAGCGGATCGAAAAGAGGTGGGACGCGGAAGACCTCGAAAAGTTCAGGCAGATGGGTGAGCCTGGACTAAAGCGACAAAAAATAACGAGACCGGACGAGCTACTTCGTGATAGGAAGGTAAGTCATGCAACTGTCGGATCACTTTGAAAGCAGCGAATTCGAGAAGGACGGCCCGATCCCCACGGACTGCCTCGAGATCGCAAAGCAGTTTTGCACTCTAGTCCTTGAGCCGATCCGGGCGTACATCGGGGAGCCGATGGACGTCACAAGCGGATACAGACCACCTGCAGCTAACGCGGCCGCTCACGGCGTGTCGAACAGCGAGCACATTTGGACGCCGCGGTACTGCGCTGCAGATTGGGAGTTTGTCCCGAAGCCGGGATTCTCGATGCGATCAGTGTTCGATTGGATCCGCGACAGCGCCTCCATTCCGTTCCACCAGGTGATCCTTGAGCACAGCGCCATCGGCTCGAGCATCATCCACATCAGCTACAACCTCGACAAGATCGGCGTTCGCCAGGCCCTCGAAGGCTCGACTCATAACGCGTCGCCATACACCTCGTGGGAAGTCGCCACGTTTATTCCGCAAACCGGGGGACAGGAGAACGCGTGATGGAAGAGGGAAAGGTGAAGTGGTTCAACGCATCGAAGGGGTTTGGATTCATCGGTCGGGATCGGGCGCCGGATGTTTTCGTTCACTACACCGGGATCACCGGGAACGGATACAAAAGCCTCGCCGAAGGGGATAAGGTCGAATTTGAGGTCGTGCAGGGTCCGAAAGGCCCCCAGGCGGCCAGTGTTCGAAAAATCGAGTAGAAGTGGGGAACTTAATTTAAGGAGACTCTATGATTCTATCACGTAGGCAGTTTTTTGAAGTTTCAGCAAAAGGTACTCTCGGGACGGCGATCTTGGCAGCGGAAGTCGGTGGAGCGGCTTATTTGCTTTCGGGATGCTCGTTCAACATTTCCAGCATTCTCGCATGGGTGCCCACGGCGACCAGTTCGATCAGCAGCATTCTTACGCTGCTCGTTGGCGCGGGTGCCCTGGCGTGCTTGACCTGTTCCGTGCTGGCGAATATCGCTCTGGCGGCGATCTCAGCGGTCGGAACGGCAGTGCAGGCGTACCAAAACGCTCCTGCTGCGAGCAAGGCAACGCTCCTCGGCAAGATTCAGACCGGTCTCCAAGCCGCGCTAACTGCATCAGGTTCGTTTTTCGAGAGCGCCAACGTACCGGATCAAAAACTCTTCGCCTTGATTGTTGGGATCGCCGGCCTAGTTCTCAGCGCCATCAGCGGATTCATCGCACAAGTTGGTGGAGTCACTCCGGTGCCGGCGACCTTCAGGTTGAGTAGACAGACGATTCCTTACTCTCCGAAGGTCTACACCCTTCGCGGCTATAAGAGCGATTTCAACAAGTTGGTCAAGAGTTACGACCACGCTGAACTGGCGATGAGCTAATGAAGTTCGGAAAACTCCCGGCCAAGCGAAGTCTAAAGATGGCTTCGCTCTCCAATCACATGAACATGAAGACCGTATCCTACCCGAGGGTACGGGCGTGGGAGAGACCCATTGCCCTCGGGATGCTGGCAAACGATATCGTAGGGGATTGCACGGTTGCTGCGATGTATCACCTGCGAATGACCCAACGCTCGGTTGCTCAGGCCGGCACGCCCTTGATCGTCACCGATGCCGAAGCGATAGCGGACTATTCAGCCATCACGGGTTACGTCGAAGGGGACGAATCAACCGACAACGGCGCTGCGTGCATGGATGTTCTCAACTGGTACAAGAAGGGTGGTGTCCTCCTTGGCGCATCCACGGTGGACATTCAGAACGTGGAGATGGTGAAAGCGGCAATCAACACGTTCGGCTGCCTTTACACAGGGTTTACCGTACCGCAGTCGATGGTGGATCAACTCCAAAGTGGAACCGACCCCGATTGGAGTTTCAGTTCGGGCGACAAGCCAACCAATAACGGCCACTGCGTAAACCTCGTGGGCTACGGCGCGGATGGTGTTGCACTCGATTCCTGGGGCAAGGTCTACCGCACGAGTTGGGAATTCTGGCAACAGTGGTTCACTGAAGCCTACGCAGTCGTGGTGCCAGATTGGGTGAAGGCGAACGGTGAATCTCCAACTGGGCTTGACATGCCCGGGTTACTCGCAGCGTTGCCACAAAGCTGACCACCGGCGCAGCGTTCCCGATTGAACAGACGAACCTCGGCTCCTCTGACTATCATTGGAGTCGAGGTTTTTATGTCTATAATCACTCTCATCATAATTCTCGTGGTGATCGGCGTGATCCTGTGGCTGGTGAACACCTACATCCCGATGGACGCCAAGATCAAAAACATCCTAAACGTCGTGGTTGTGATTTGCGTCGTGCTTTGGCTGCTCAAGGTGTTCGGTGTTTTCAATATGAATCTAGGGACTGTTCCGCGCGTTAGGTAAGCGACCACACGATCGACTTCCTACCGCTCGGGCCTTCTCTGCGGAGACCGGAGTCTTTCACGAGGCCCTTCTTCGCGAGAGGGGCCATTCGCGGTGATATCGACACAAGGGCGATCCCGGTGGCCTGAGAGATCTCGTGAGTTGTCCGCGGAGTCCGCAGGATATCGACCACGACAGCCTCGAGTTCCGTAGCGTTGACGGATTTAGCGGCCGCCTTCGCTGTCGGGGGATCCTTCCTGCGCGACCGTCCCGGCTTCGGGGTCTCCTGAAACAGGTTCTGCTGGACCATTTTTCTTCTCCCGTACTTCAATGCTTTTCGGTTTGGTGGTCGCCACGATGGCGATGCTCAGGTCCGGGTGCATCTGCATCACGTCACGCATCAGGGCCTCGGCGTGGGGCCGGCTGAAATCCTTACCGTCACAAATTATCAAATACGCGCAGTCCGGGCGCAGTTCGTATCCCTTGACGAGCGGCGAGAGTTTCTGGAAGTCGTCGATGTTGATGGGCATTTCTTTCATCGAACGTGATGGTCTGCATTTGTTCCCACAAAAATGCGACCATCTCTCATTTCTTTAACCTCAACAAAATCCACGACGTCTTCATGTTGCGGAGTTGCTTCGCAGCAGTTTGTGACAATCTCGGCATCGGGTGGAAGTGCTGCCAATGTTTCGATCAACTCTAGGACTTTCATTTGTTATTCTCCTTCGATTTTGACTGGTTTCATAGAAAGGCTCGCGGCGAGAAGCTGATCAGCACGTCGGCCGCACGGATCGGGAAAACGCCATCATCTTCAAGCTGTGCGGCAGCTTGCCTCGGAGTGACGTTGAATCTCTCGACTACGAAAGCGATCAATTTGTCGGATGGAGTGCCAACGATTTGATTCCAGTCTAGGCAATAAATTGGCTGGAAATCCTCGGGGCCGAGTTTTGCTCTGATCGGGAAAGGGCTTGCAAGGGGAACTTCATCGGAGTCGAAGATCTTGCGCCATTGGGGATATCGCGGGGAAGAAGGATTCAGATGTGCTCTCCAGAATTGGTACGTCAGACTCGTCGTGATCATTTTTTCGTTCCTTTCGGTTTGCGGAATCGGTCGGCGTTAGGACAGCGACCGAAGTGACACTCGAGGCGTTGCGGGTCTTCATTCTCCGTGCCCGGGATCACTGTGAATGGCATCTTTTTGTTCTTCCCGGTATGAGGGTCGATGTTGGGTGTTAGAAACCACAGCATGAGGGCGTTGCAACCGCGGCAGTGGGACTCGCCGTCGTATTTATAGCCGATGGATTCGAGTTCGTCGCGCGTATTGGGGAGCGGCATAGAACCTCACAGGAAGTATTCGTAGTGCAGGTCGCTTACGAGTTTGTAAACCACGACCGGATCAAGGTGTGGTTGGCGCCGGCAGATTTCCTTCGTAAGCTGAGTGTCGATCCCGACCCAATCTGGCTCGACGTCTAGGTCCGTGATATTCAGCTTCACGATGGTCCTCCACCAGCGCCATCCGTCGATAGAACTGGTCCAGCTACTCCTCATCGTCAGCGTCGAAGAGTTCTTCCTGCGTCTCCTCGAGTTTGAGCCAGAAGTTGTTCTGCAGGTTGTGTTCCGCGAAGTTCGTAACGTCGCGGCTCAACTTCACCTGCAGCCGGAACGAGAGTCGGATCACCTGGCGAGCGGATCCCTCGCCCTTCCGTTCCACGATCGCAAGGCCGGCGTTGATCATTTTCGCGGCCGGTAGTTCGAGAGCCGCTTCCGTACTGTCATGCGAGAGGAAGAACTCCGCGTGCTGCCCGGGCAGTTCACGGAAATTCATACTCTTGCGGCCCTTCTTCGTGACGTCCTTGTACCCATCGGCGATGATCTTCGGCACCAGGTCCAGATGTGCGTCCTCGAGCGGCACCGTGATCTGCATCGCCACGGTGATATCGCCCTTCGGAGTTTTGCCGAAGATCGGTTTCAGGTAGAAGACCTCCATGCGATCGCCGACAACTTTCGGCTTGGGAGGCTGCTCGGCTAGGAGGGAGCCCTTCTTCGCGGCCGGCTTGTCGAGTTCCTCGAGTTGGCTTTCGGCTGTTCGTGTAGGCGTATTGAAATCCGCTACAGGATCGAGCGGTCGAGGTCCGCGCGATCCGGTCTTTTTCGGTGCCCGTTTTCTGTCTGGAAGCAGACTTTTTGACGGTTGCCCCTCCCCTTCCTTCGCGCCTTCGGCCGGCGTTTCGGTCGACGTTGCCGCTGCGGCCTGTGCCGGCTTGGGTTTCGGCGTGCGCTTCGGCTTGGATACAGACTTCTTGGACTTTTTTGTCATCACGTTCCTCTTTCGATTTTAGGTTTGAACTGCGGGGATACAGCGCGCTGAGTATATACTCTCGGCTCCCGGAATCAACCGCTATCTGTTGCACGATGCTCGATCACGTGGAGTAATCCACATGCCAGACAGCGCGTTACGACACCGTAAATTCCAAGTTGGGCAAGCCATCGAACGGCCCCTTCGGCGACCTCCTGTTCGGCATATACCTGCAGAGGGCAAGGGGCACCAGGCTTTTTCACCCCCAGTTCCACAAGTTTTGCACATTCCCTTTCCGTCATCTCGCGGACAAATTTCAACTTAGCTGACTTACCCACTTTTCCACTGCGATAAAGACTTACAACAGGATCCTCCCCATCTAAAGATTTAGAAAACACTTGTGGTGATGATGAGTGCTGTGGATTTGTAGGAAATCTGTCGAGACCGCACTTAGCCGCTATGGTTTCTAGGACTTCTGGCATTTGGTTTTGCACAGCGGCATTGGAAAATCTGATAGTTTCGATGGATAACTTCTGAAGGATCCGGGCGTCGCGGATCGCGTCCTGCCGAGCGTTGTGGCTCGGCCCGTCGACCTCTATCGCCAATTGTCGGGAAGGGCAGTAGAAGTCTACGATGTAGCCCCGTAGAACGGCCTGACGGCGAAACTTCAGCCCTCCTAGGCGGTTGTACCGCAGGTGGTCCCAAAGTAGGCTCTCGTGGGCTGTGGGGGCCTTCCGCATGCGTTTAGCGAACTGTTTGATTTCAGGCCGAACCAGCCTTCGGAGACTCCTACCCATCGTTCCTCCCGTTGCCGGCGCCCCTCGGATCCGGGAACAGTAGCGCGTAATCATGCGCGCGAATCGGCGTGATCCACTCCCACCACCCATCGCCGGTCTGTCGGTCAAGGACGTGAATCCAGCGGCCCACGCGCCAGCGGATGAATCGCGCGGTCGGATCAGATAGCCTCTCGATCGTCAGTTCCACGTCGCCCTCCGATCTCCCGGTTGTGTTTGTTGCGATGGCAGGGATGGATTGAGAACATCCCGTGTGCCCACTGGACATTCGTGCAGATCGTGCCGTCAGCCAAGCGCCGGCCAAAACAGTCGCAGCGCGCCATCGGTCGGCCGCTGCGGATGTGTTCAAGGTTCCCATCCCAGGCGGGGCAGAATTTCTTACAAAGGGCGCAAATGTACCGCGCGGCCAAGTAGACCTTCTCCCGGAGCTCACTCCGATCCGGGCCGGCCAGATAGATGTGGCCAGCGATCGAAATCCAGCTTGGAGCGTGGATCTCGCCGGCTTTGCGCGCAGCTTTAGTTGCGGCGACGTCCTTTTGGTTTTCGATCAATTTCCCCTCGTCTCTGTGCTTCGACTTTGTATTCGAGGCGCCGGCGCAGGAGATGGTGCTCTTCGCACATGCCCTCGATCAAATAATCCGTGGCCAGTTCTAGGCCGAAGGCCGACACCCAACTATCCCACAGCGTTTCAAACGCCTCGATCGCCAGCCGATCCATTTGCAGACGCAACTCGCCGCGGATCATGTTCCGGGCCTTCCGGCGTTCGGCGAGGCCCTTGAAGAATTCCTTCTGCTCTTTGGACAATTCGTTCATTTTAGAATCGGGACGTGCCTCGCCAGCCGGCGTTTCAGATACCGAGGGAACTCCCACGCGCCCTGTTGCCGACAGGAGCGATGGAGGTTCTTGATCAGACGTGCGTGCTGAACCTGCAGATGTTCCTCGCCCTCGGTCCAGAGGTCGTGCCATCCGAAATCAAACTTCCGGCGCCCAGGGTAGAAGTTGAGGGCGTCGCCGTGGATCAGTTCCACGCGGTGGTTGCTGCGGAACTCGTGGCCCACCACTCGGAGGATTTGTTTGTCGATCTCGACGACCGTGATGTGATCAACCTTCTTCGAGGCGAGTAAGCCACGCACGACGCAACCGAGGCCCAAGCCGGTGATGAGTACCGATCCGTGGGCGTTCATCCAAATCGGCAGATGCTTGCGGAGTTCCGGGCGCGAATCCTCCATCACTAGGTCTCCGTGATTACTGAGATGGAGAGTTGACCACGATGTTCGCCAGAGTAGCGTGTAGGAGGGGAAACCAACCCGAGCGAAGCTGTTTGCGGCCAGCGCCTGGTGAAAGACCGACAGGTGTGCGTTCCTGCGTTGCATATCTTCGGCCCACACGCGTTCGATCATCCACAGGCCGAATACCTGTGGTCGGAGTGAAAGCGGAACGCGCGCTGCTTCTATGTAGTCGTCCGGTTTCATGGGAGCTCGAGTCCTGCTTTTGCGGCTGCGTGGCCGATCTTTATGCCAGCGTGGATCGCTGAACTCTGGATGGCCATTAGATTTCGCAGCGTCAAAACGTATGGGTGGTCCATCTCCGGAAGATCGTGCAGGTCAAATTTGTAGCCTGCGAGTTCGATTGCTCCGACGACGCATCCCTTCACTAGATATTCGAAGTCATGGCATGCGTGCAGGGAATCGGCGAGGTGTTCTGTCACCTCACCTGGCTCTGTCAAGATGCTTTTGATTGCCTCGTTTAGTTTCTCGATTTCCTGTGGGGTCATTCATCCTCTCCCGGCTCGCGCCGGATCGGCGTGCGCCCATCTTCCTGAAAGTGCAAACTGCCCAAGCGTTTGATCCCCACGATATCCTTCCGGTTGTCGATCCAGAGTTCGGCAACGGTGGAGACGAGGTCAACCTCGTTCGGGAAAAACTTCCGCAGGGTATCCGACCAGCAGTTGTGCCAAATGCCGTTCAGCCGGATGGAGACATAGGCAACGTGCCGCTCCCGGGTCATGCCCTGAATGACCCTGTGGATCGTGCCGATCTCCAACGTCGCGTCCTTTGGGAGCCCGTGGGGAACCTTCGGCTTTGCCGGCTGTTGCGCCTTTTGGGCCGGGGAGTCCCCACGTTTGGGCGGTGTTACGTTCCTGGCGGCCGCTAGGCGCGAATCGGCCTCCTGGCCGCGTTGGAGGGCAACATCGGGGCGTTTGGCCCCTGTGGTGCCCTTTAAAGCCTGTTGCTGTTGAAATACAGCGTCATTCTCGGCTTGCGTATGCTCGTCGGAAGGACACTGGATTCGAAGGCATCCGTGGCGCTCGCACCATTCACCCCGTTTTTTGGCATCGAGAATTTGCTGTTGGCTGGCTTTGGATGCCCCGTACCCTGTGTCTAGGATCTTCCCGGACGGCGCCACGCCATCGTGAGATATCTGTCGGCCTCCGGGCGTGAGGTCCGCGAGCCGCTGGCTCATCTCCTCTTCGCTGTAGATATCCGAGAGATCGGGGAACACCTTGCGGAGGGCGTGGGACTCGGCGCACTTGGCCAGCATGTGCTTCGGCATCCGATTCCAGAAGTCTGCGCGGGTCTCTCTCAAATCGACAGGGGCGAACTCTTCCCAAAAGACAGTGGCAGCGCCCACCCGCTCTCCCTTTTTGCGGAAAGCCTCGACGGTCACCGAATCCGGGATCCTGCGCCCTGCCGGCGTCTTCCCATTGTCGCCGAGCGTTGGGTCATTAAAGGTCCACTTCGGCTCACCAGTTCCACCGAAGTCTCTGCGGTGACTGCGCGCGGCCATCGAACGGTAGCCACCGATCCCCACGATGATCACCATTTCGGCCGGCTGATTTCTCCGCGGCCATTTGATGGCGTACACCTGCTTCGTGAACGGATCGAGTTTTTTCTTTTTGCAGACCAGCATGAAGAGAGAAAACTCCTCGTCGGTGCAATCCTTCGCCACCGTCTTTTTGAGGAGGTCGATCTCTGCCGGTCGCAGCGTCCGCTCCTGGGAGGGATGCCGGATGATCGCCGTGGTGACCGTGGCCGGCGTTGGCTTGGGCCTTGGGGCCGCCTTACGCTGCTGCCGGTGGGGTCTGCGAGCCGGCGTCTTTTTTGCCATCGTTCTCCTCGATTCGCGTGCATTTGTAGTTCGGTTTGATGTGGACTAGGAAATAGCTGCCCTTCGATTCGGAGGCCATCATCTCCGTCACCTTCTCTGCGGGGACGGCATGGTACCTGTAAACACGCCTTTTGTCCTCTTCTTTCCGGGCGCGGAACTCGACCTCGAGGTCCCTCGTGGCAGCGTCGTAGCCGACCGCTGCGAGGATTTTGCTGCTGATTTTGTGTCGTTGCATCATTCCTCCTGATAGAATCCCGGGAGGCCAAGTCCCCTCCCAACCTCCCGGGCCTTTCCGCAGCGCTGCCCTAGATTTGCTGCGAAACCCTAGAATTTCTTGTCTTCTTCGACTTCGATCCCGCCGACCTCGGCGATCACTTCGGCGATGGTGAGTTTGCGATTACGGACCACTTCACCGATGGCGACGTCGTCCGGTTTGAGGTACTTCAGCTTCACTTCCTGGGGCCGCACGACTTTGAACGTCCGGTTTGTACGTCCACCGCGCGGGACTTCGGATTCCACCGTGGTCTTCTTCGCCTCGTCGGCGGCCTTCGCTTTGTTATCCTGCTCGTCGACCTTAGCCTGAACCTTCATCGCCTCCTCGGTGGCACCGGCCTCCTCGAGCAGTTTCTTCGATTCACGCAGCGTAATCTTCCCCGCCTTGAGATCCGCTTTGATCTCTGCGACGCGGCGCCGGCGAAGTTCAGTCGCCGCCTCCTGATCAGCGAGCCGTTTATTCTCGGCCTCACGTTCGAGCTCGGCCTGTTTCAATTTCTGCTGGCGTTCTTCCTCAGCTTTGCGTTCGCGTTCGACCTTTTGGGAGTAATCCACCATTTTTGCGTTCAGTGCCCCGCGGATTTCCTCGGCGGCATTGGTAACTCGACGCTGGCGCTGCAGCACAAATTCTTTTGCTCGATTGAGCATCGTGCGGAAAGGATCCATCGTCTCTTCCGCAAATACAGATTCAGCCTTGATCATGGTCAGTAACTCGTCGGCCTTTGTGAAGCTGGCTACGTCGGTCACCTTTATTTTCATGACTTCGGCTTTGAGTTTTGCGACGTTATCCTCGAGATCCTCGAGTTTTGCGAGCGCCAGATTGAATGGCTTCGCCTGGATGATCTCCACGGTCGAGCCGTCCTTCACTTTGATAATTTCTCCGTTTGCCACGACTTCCTCCTAGATTTTGAACCACCACAGCATTAACTTGATCAATAGAAATGCGATCACCGGCCCCATGACCATCGCTGCCAAAACCTGTCTACCGCGCACGTTGAATTCACGCATGCGCGGCCAACCGGCGTTGCTCCTGCGCGTGCCTCTTCCTGCGGACTCGGTCGATCTCAAATACCACCGACGCGCAAATGATGTCGTACCGGCAGCGTTCGAAGACCTGGTCGGTGATGTGTCCTTCGCGCCAGTCACTTCTGATTTGCTTCAATGCTCTGATTAGCGTTCCCATGTTTACTGCCATCCTTTCTCTTTTTTGGTTTCGGCCCAATGGCATGATCTGCAAAGCCAGACAATTTTGAGAGGCTTTCTATAATTAGGATGGTGTGCTTGAGGAGTGCACCGTTTGCCGCACTTTGAGCATCGTTTCGGTCTAACAATCGTGCCTTTCCGACGTGCTCTCCACACCATAATCCATGCTCGACGTTTGTAAAGCGGTTGTTTCGCGCGCCACGCATTTTTCCTTTTGGTGATCTGGTTCTTATGCGTTTCGCGGTAGCGTTTGCACCGTCGCAAATGTGCTCTTAGATTCTTGGGGATAGAACGCCACCGTTTCATATAGGCAGTCCATTTGCGTTTCTGTTCAGGTGTTCGCATAGGCTAAAGTTCTTCTTCCCTCATCTGCCAGTGTTTCTTTTGGCCACGTGGGCCTTTGAGCGACCAGCCCTGCAGGAACACCAACCCACCGGCCGCCTTCCAGGTGTAGAACTCGTTGATCGCGAGGATTTTGTCTTTGTGCTCCGCGAAGTCTCCATCACGGCAGCACTGAACAAGGGCGATAGATGACTCGGCGAGAACTTCGCGTCCAACTCCTTTGCACGCTTCGCAGGTCTGCATATATCTGCGGCCTTGCTGAAAGCGCTTTCCGGTACCGCGGCAAGGCTCGCAATCGCGCCAGACTTTCGGTCGGCACGCGAGCAGATCGCCAAACCCCCACACATCCAACCGAATGCCGAACTTCATTTGTCCGCGCGGTGGGATCCACTTCTCGACGATGGCCACGGACCAGCCGTTGTCCCGGAGGATCGCGAGCGACCGCTGGACTGGTTTCGATTTGTTTTTCTTCTTCTTCATTTCGGAACCTGATGAACAGTCGGTCCATATTTGGCGAGCATCAAGATGCCCGCGAGCAAGCCACCGAAAAGGACGAAGAGTAAGAGGAACACCGAGACCCACACGCCTTCGATCCGGCGCTTCGCTCGGTAGGCATCCGTCCAGAAGCTGTTCTTCCAATGCCGACCTTCCCGGGCCTGGGCGCGCGCAATAATATCCTGGGCAGTGAGGAGAGGAGGTTTCATTTTAATTTTCTCCGCGATCTTGAATGCATTCGCCGCATATTAGGATGTTTCCGGCATCGTCAAAAACGTCTGAGCCGCACGGATGTAGAGTTCCGCGCGAGTCGCGCACTTGATTGCCATGAGGACAAGTCATCGCGCAGTCGTGGCAGGAAGCCGGGCCAAATTTGCACTTAGCCGATGCTTCTGGCGTGCGAGCGTGTGATATCTCAATCATTGAAACCCTCCTTTGTGGATGGTCAAAGTATCTACAAGAATAGAGCTAGTGTCAACTCCTATGTTTACATGCGTGCTTGATGTTGACAACCTAGCAGTTTACGTATAGATTGCAATTCATGGAGTTGCGAATACTTAAATCCGCAGTACGTAAGGCTGGTGGCCCGAAGAAGGTCGCTCAGGCTGTTGGGCTCAGTAGGCAGTCGATCTATTTCTACGTGACTGGGAAGCGCGAGCCAAACGATGCGTTTCTTGGCTACATCGGAGTTAAACGAGTAGTGAAGTACAAATCAGAAAAAAGGAAAGCGAGGAAATAACCAAATGAAGGAAATGTACAGGCAGGGAGATGTGCTCTTCGTGAAGCGAGATTGTCGGCCAACGGGAAAAGCTGCGATCCGCAAGAGCGGGGAGATTCTGGAAGGCGAGTCGACGGGCCATGTTCATCGTGTTGCGAGCCAATGTTTGGCCACCACCGAAGTGTACGAGATCAACGGCCAACTCTTCCTTTCGAGCGAAGAAGGTATCTCGATTGTCCACGAGGAACACCACAAACTGGAACTTCCAGCTGGCAACTATGAGGTGATCAGGCAGCGGGAGTATAGCCCGGAAGAAATCCGCAACGTCCGAGACTGAAAGACGGAAAGGCAATCATGGCGCGCTCAAAAGAAGAATTACTTGCGGCCTATTCGAAGGCCTGTGAGTATCCGGGAGTGCTTGACGAAGCGTTGGTGGAATTTCATCTCAAACGCTACCTGAAAATCCTCTCTATCGACAAAAAGGTAGAGAGGATTCATCAGGGATGGGATGTGCAGGACAGTCCCTCGCTCTTCCGTTACGCGAATGAGGTTCTTGATGATTTCGCAAAGCGAAGTGGCCGTCCGATAGCCGCGAGAGACGCGAGAGACGCGAGAGACGCGAGAGACGCGAGAGCCGCGAGAGACGCGAGAGACGCGATAGCCGCGAGAGCCGCGAGAGACGCGAGAGCCGCGAGAGACGCGAGAGCCGCGAGAGACGCGAGAGACGCGAGAGGCGCGATAGCCGCGAGAGAA
>Ga0210406_10000337_pt1 | contig 67217 bp, 61 predicted proteins | sample IncBWC30MmetaG_FD_155454 | JGI IMG/M metagenome (GOLD analysis project Ga0210406, IMG submission 155454) | Forest soil microbial communities from Barre Woods Harvard Forest LTER site, Petersham, Massachusetts, United States - Inc-BW-C-30-M | ecosystem: Environmental > Terrestrial > Soil >...
CGCTCCTACCGGGGTTGCGCGGCTCAGGGTCAGCACGCGCTTTTCAATAGCCGAATAAATGTCGTCAATCGGGAGAACCTGTTCGACCGCACCGGTCTTGATTGCTTCGGCGGGCATTCCAAAAATTACGGAAGTGGCTTCGTCTTGCGCGAGAACGATGCCGCCCGCGGCCTTGATAGCTTTCGAACCAGCGGCTCCATCGTTGCCCATACCCGTTAGGATTGCGGCAATTCCCATTGGACCGGCGAATGCCGCGACGGATTCGAGCGTCAGATCAATGTTTGGCAGATAGCCGTTTAAGCGGCCAGTGACGTTGTCCAGTTGAATGCGTCCCGTCGGCGAAACGCGCAAGTGCTGTCCGCCCGGACAAATGTATAGAACGCCCGGCTGCAGGGAATCGTTCGCTTCGGCTTCCTTGACCCGAATCTCGGTGAATTCCTCAAGTTGCGCCGCGTATTGGCTTGTGAACGCTGCCGGCATGTGCTGCACGAGAATCACCGCCGCGGGGAAATCTTTTGTGAAACCGGGTGCGAGGCGCATCACGGTTGCAGGGCCGCCGGTGGATGCAGCGAGTACGACGACGGGGAAGCGCTGTTCTGCTCCGACGGAGACTGATGCGCGAGGCGCGGCCGGTTTCGCGTGAGCTGGCGCAGAGCCGTTATTTGCTTGTAGAGTGGAAGCGAGGCGCGAGGCCGTGCGGACCACGCGCACTTTTGCCGCCATGCGCACTTTGCGCAGTAGCTCTTCTTTCACGCTGTTCATGTCGAGGTCAATACCGCTCGAAGGTTTCGCTACAAATTCAATCGCGCCGAGTTCGAGCGCTTTCAGCGTGCTCGAAGCACCTTCGCGCGATTCCGAGCTTACGATGACGATTGGCTTCGGATTCGTCGTCATGATTTGCGCTGTTGCTTGCAAACCATCCATGTGCGGCATGTTGATGTCCATTGCGATGACGTCGGGCTTCAAGGATTCTGCAAGCGCCACGGCTTCGCGGCCGTCTTTTGCCTGACCCACGACCTGTAACTGATCGTCCGCGTTGAAAATCGTCTCCAGCACCTTGCGCATGAAGGCGGAATCGTCCACGACGAGGACGCGAAACTTTTTGTTGGGAGTGGTTACCATGTTCGCTACGCCACGGGGACGACGGGACGCGTCGCCTCCGTTCCCATGAGTTGTTCAACCGCTGCGATGAGCTGATCTTCCTGAACCGGTTTTGTGAGGAAGGCGACTGCGCCTTCCTTCATTGCGCGATCGCGATGCTTTGCGCCCGCGCGCGACGTGACGACCATTACGGGGATGCGCCGTGTCGTCGGACTTTGCCGCATCTGCGCCATTAACTCGTAGCCGGTCATCCGCGGCATTTCGAGGTCGGTGATCACCAAATGGCAGCCGTGCTGCGCGATGAGTTCGCCGGCTTCGAGGCCGTCGGACGCGAGCATCACGCGATAGCCGTTTTTTTCCAGCATGCGGCCAACGAATTTGCGGACGCTGATGGAATCGTCCGCCACGATGATGACGCGTTCGTGCTGCACGCGGTCGATCGCTTCGGTTGGGATGGTGCCTTTCGCAATGGCCGCGGAGCCTGGCGCGAAAACGCGCGCGGCGCTTGGCGTTGCTTGCAGTGCGCGGCGCTCGTTTGGTTCGGAGGCAACCATGCGGTTCAAATCAATGAGCAGAATCAGGCTTCCGTCCGAGGCGATGGTCGTGCCGGGGAAAAGTTTTACGCGGCGCAAGTATTCGCCGAGGCTCTTGATTACGATTTCGTCTTTGCCAACAACTTCTTCGACAATCAAGCCAACTTGCCGGTTGTCTGCGTTGGCAACGACCATGCGGAAATAGCCATTGATCGGTTCGAGTGCTGGCAATCCGAGGTAGGTGTCCAGGCGGACGACTTCGGTGACGACGTCGCGCACCTTTGTGAGAAGCTTGCCGCCGACGTCTTCGATTTCATCCGCGCGAATCCTGCGGATTTCTTCGACGACCGCAAGCGGTAACGCAAAGTTTGCCGTTCCGCAGCGCACAAAGAGCGCGGGCGAAATAATCAGCGTCAGGGGCACCTTCAGCGTGAACTTTGTGCCCTGGCCCGAAGTGCTTTGAATTTCGATTTCGCCGTTCAGCGTGTTTAGGTTTGCGCGAACGACGTCTAAGCCCACGCCTCGTCCTGCAAGTTCGGTTTTGGACGGGGCCGTTGTGAATCCCGGATGGAACAGCATTTCGCGCAGGTCGCGTTCGGTCAGGCGGTCCGCGGTTTCCGGCGAGACGAGCCCGCGTTCGATAGCCGCTTGGCGCACGCGGTCGTAGTCAATTCCACGGCCGTCGTCTTCGACTTCGATGTAAATATGATTGCCGCGATGGTACGCGCGCAGCGTTACGCGGCCGGTTTCCGCTTTTCCTGCGGCTGTGCGATCCGCGGGGAATTCAATACCGTGCGCGACGGAATTTCGCAGCAAGTGTACGAGCGGGTCGGAAATCTGCTGAATAATGTTGTTGTCGAGTTCCGTCTCACTGCCGAAGAGCTCGAGTTCGACTAGCTTGTCCGCAGATTTTGCAGCGTCACGCACAGCGCGCGACAACCGCGAATAGAGCGTGCCGATGGGCACCATGCGCGCCGCGGTAATTTCATCCTGCAGGTGGTGCGCGAGTTTCGTGAACTCGTCAATATCGCCTTCCACGCGTCCGATGAATCCGCCGAGCTGACCGAGGACTTCGTTCACGTCGGCGGAAATTTCCGTCATCGAGCGGGAAAGGATGTTTACGTCGTCGTAGCGGTCCATTTCGAGTTCGCTGAATTCGGACCAGAACGAAGTGTCGCCTGCCGCGGCGCTCGTCAGCATTTGCCGTGTTGGCGCCTGCTGCTGCGGCGCTCCCAACGAGCCGGAAGCAAGCTTGTTGTATTCGTATTTTTCCTGGAACTCGGCGACCTTGCCCTGCAAACGCTCTTTCGAAAAGCTCAGCGTTTCCACAAGCCGTTCGAGCTCCGTCACACGGCCAACCATTCGAGTACGGTTGATCACCAGCTCGCCGACCGTATTCATCATGCGGTCCAGCCGCGCGAGAGAAATGCGAACTGACTTTGCCGCTGCCGCGACCGCTTGCTGCTGTTTGTCGGTAACTTGCGCGCGAGCCGCGAGGGCTGTGGAGGTTTCCGCGCCGGCCGTTTCCTGCGCAGATTGTGCTTGCCCGGCCTCGTCCGCATCCATTGGAGCAAATTCCGCGATCTGCGCGAGAAGGGAATCCACGCCCGTGCGCATCTCGGCGTCATCCGCCCACTGCCTTTGCAGAGTCTTCTTCAGTACGTCCGTGGATACGAGACAAAGATCAATTACTTGAGGAGTTGGCTCGAGCTCGCCATCGCGAATACGACCGATCAAATCTTCCACGCGATGCGCGATAGCTCCCAGTCGCTTCAACCCAACCTGTGCCGCAGAACCTTTCACAGTATGAATTGCGCGGAACAGCTTGTTGATCTCTTCCGGGTTGTTGTTGCCTTCGAGCGAAATCAGACAATCGCTCACGATTTGCAGATGCTCTTCGGCTTCCGGTTGGAAGAATTCCAGAATCTCGGCCGGAACCTCGTCGTCCAGCGGCAGCGCATCAAAGTACGAACCCGTAGCGGCTGCGACGATGGTGTGCTCCGGTTCATCAAGAAGCGCGGCTGCCGAGTTGCTACGTGGCGCAGAAAGATTGAGTGGTGGCGGTTCGACAGGGAACGCAAAGCGGTACCGCTCTTTGAACGCCGCAATGTCTTCGACGTTTTCCTTACCGGTGTCGCTGATTTCCAGAAGATCCGTCTCCAGCACGGAAATTCCGTCAGACAAGAATTCCGTCAGCGGGCCGTGCAAATCCTCACCTAGCGATGCATTGAGGGCGTACTGAAAAACATGTGCCAGCTTTCCGGCGACTTCCGAGAATTTAGTGTAGCCATAGCTCGCCGACGTGCCGCTCAGGGTGTGCGCCGCGATGTACAGGCGCTCCATGTCTTCGCGCCGCGGTTCGATCTCCTGGAGCACGCCGACGTACTCCCGCAAATATTGCAGGTGCTCGGAAGCTTCCTGGAGGAACAGCTCGACGGCTTCGCGGTCTGGTCCGCTCATGCGCGCCCCTCCGCCACAAGTTCCGGCTTCAGCAACTCTTCCGCCGTCGGCTTGCGATACAAAATGCAATCGTTCAATACAATCGCTTGGAACTTCACAGGCATTTTCGAAATAGATTCCGAATGGCCCAAGAACAGATAGCCACCCGGCTCGAGCGCGTCATAGAAGCGCTGCACGAGCTCACGCTTGCGCTCTTCGGAGAAATAAATCAGCACGTTCATACAAAAAATCAGGTCCATGCGGCCGACGTACACCGGATTCGAAAGATTCATCTGGACGAAGTTGACCATCTTGCGGATGCGGGGCCGCACCTGGTACGCGTTTCCCGCCGGAGCAAAATGCGCCGCAAGCTGCCGTTCAGTCACGCTCGCAATCGTGCGGCCGGAATACGTAGCGCGTTCGGCCGTATCCAAAGCGAAACGCCCGATATCGGTGGCCAGAATTTCCACGTTCCACGCATCAGAAAATGCGAGCGTGTCCGCCACGGTGATCGCAATCGAGTAAGGCTCTTCGCCTGTCGAACAACCGGCGCTCCACACGCGCAGCGTTCGGGGATTCTTCCAGAATTTCTTGATATGCAATTCGGGAAGGACGCGTTTTTCAAACGTTTCGTAAACGCCGGGATAGCGAAAGAACGTGGTCTCTTGCGTCAGCAGGCGCTCCAGCAGCGCCTGATATTCGGGCGTCGCCTTGCGCACCGCGCGCAATAAGTCCGTGCCGCGCTTATGACCCCTCTCGTGCATGTGCTCGCGCACACGCGTCGAGAAGAATCGTTCGCGCGACTCATCGAAAGAGATTCCCGTGCGCTCATGAATCAGCATGCGGATCTCGCTCAACTCGTGCTCGGTCAAAGTGATTGCATGTCCCAAACGTTCGCTCATCGTCATTCGGCTCGCGTTCCGGGCCTCCGCCGGAGAAGAGAATTACCGCTTACCGCAGAGCGCCTGCTGGGACGGGCCGCTCGGATTCTGCTGCTGCCATGGCCGCCTGCTTCGAACCCGCGCGGAATTGCGACAGGGCTTCGTTCAGTTGATCGGACAATTTCACAAGCTGGCTGACGGTGGCCACCGTGCCTCGTGTACCTTGCGACGTCTGGCGCGTGATGCCGGAGATAATCTGCATCGCGTGGGCGACGCCTTCCGTTCCGCGTACCTGCTGTTTGGAAGCGAGCGAAATTTCCTGAACGAGTTCCGCAGACTGGCGAACGACGCTGGAAATTGCGTCGAGCGCGCGTCCCGCCTGGTCGGCTAGTGAAGCGCCGCCTTCCACTTCCTTCGTGCCTTCTTCCATAACGACGACCGCTTCGTTCGTCTCGGCCTGAATGGCCTTGATAAGGGCTGCGATGTCTTTCGTCGCGCTGCGGGAGTGTTCCGCGAGCTTGCGGACTTCGTCGGCAACGACTGCGAAACCGCGACCTGCATCGCCTGCGCGCGCCGCTTCAATGGCTGCGTTCAATGCGAGCAAGTTCGTTTGTTCCGTGATGTCGTTAATCACGTTGATGATTTCCGAAATTTCCAGGGAGCGATCACCGAGTGACTTAATTTTCTTTGCAGTCGCTTGCACCGATGCGCGGATGCGCTGCATTCCTTCCAGCGTGTCGCGCACGGCGCGGTTGCCCTGTTCGGCGGCGTCCAGCGCGCGGCGCGCAGCTTCCGCGCTTGCTTCTGCGTTGTTGGACACCTGTTTCATCGAAACCGTAAGTTCTTCCACGGCGCTCGATGTGTTCGTAATCTCCTGATCCTGCTGAGTCGCGCCGGCCTGCATTTCGTCGGCGGCCACGAGAATGTTGTTCGAGCACGCCGTCACTTCCATAGCGGCTTTGCGAACGCGTTCGAGAACCTTCGTGAAGTTGTCGAGCATGTAGTTGATGGAATCCGTGACGTTGCCGAGCGCGTCGTTCGTCACTTTGCCGCGCTGCGCCAGATCACCGCGAGCGACTTGATTGATGACGGCCAAGAGTTCCGTGATGCTGCGCTGCAGCAGTTCGTTTGCTTCCTGGTTGCTTGTCGCCTTCGAGACTTTTGCCACGGCTCTGTTCAGGTTCTCCGCGATCTCGCCAAGTTCGTCGTGGGAGTGCACTTCCGCACGTGCGCGAGGATCGCCGGCAGCCAGACGCTCCGCAAATTCAGAGAGGCTCTGCACCGGCGTCACCACGGCGCTTCCGAGGCGCCATGCCAGGAATGCGGCCACGCCCAGCCCAAGCAGCGCCGCGCCAAGCACGGCTCCGCTCGCGCCGCTCGGCAGATTGCCGAAGTCGAACAGCGATACGCCGCCCGACTCGCGACCGGCGTGATACGCCAGCCCCAGCACGATGAAGAGCGCCAGCCCATTCACAAAGACCAGCGTCCATATAGTCGAACTCAGTCGCGATTTCATGCCTTCCTCCAACCCAATTCTGCTGAAAAATTCCAGCGTCCCATTTGTTGCAATCTCAAATTGCCGGGCCTGGATAAACTTCCAGAACCCGGGTTAAATCAAGAATCAAAGCCAGGCGGTCGTCATGGCGGAGCATCCCGATACAGTGCGGCACGCTTTCCGGCGAACGGTCCAGAATGTCTTCCGAGCCCACCGAATAGGTTCCAATCACTTCATCTGAGGCAATTCCAAGCCGCAAATCGTCATGCTGTCCTGCTATCTTCATCGAAGCGACAACTACATGCTTGGGGAGCAAACCCGGACGGCGGCCTTCGGTTAGTGCGATGTCAATCAGCGGCACAATCGAACCGCGCAAATTGAAAACGCCCACGACGTATGCCGGAGCGAGCGGCAGCTTGGTTACGGTTGGCCACTCGAGCACTTCTTCCACGTCCAGAACAGGCAAACAAAACCGTTCGCGTCCGCTGCGGAACACACAGTACTGCGAGTCCGGCGCGCGATCGTCGAGCGGGCCAAGCGCTTCCAGCAATTCCGCCGTATCGGCGTCTGGCGAAAGCGGTGCGAGTTGGAATTCTTCGTTCATCGAATCTCTCAAGCGAAGCGCCTAACGGCGCGCAACAGTTCTTCACGCGTAAAAGGTTTTGTAACGTAGCCGTCTGCGCCTTGCTGCTCGCCCCAATATTTGTCGCTGGCGGAGTCCTTGCTGGTCACCAAAATCACGGGAATCATGTTGAACTCGCTGCTGCTCTTGAGTTCGCGGCAAACCTGAAAGCCGTTGCGGTCTGGCATCACCACGTCGAGCAAAATCACGCTTGGCCGTTCGTTAGTGATGGCTTCCTCAACGCGACGCGGATCATTCACGCCGATAGGCTGATAGCCTTCCGGCTCCAGCAGCCCCTGCATCAGCTTCACTTGAGCTGGTGAGTCGTCAACAATCAGGACTTTTTTCAGCACGGCAACGTTCTCCCGGCGCCAATCCCAGACAGTAATCCGAAGAACAGAGGTGCACGTCTAACGCCACTTGGGCCTTAGATTCGCTTGAATTGCAAAATCGTGTAAACATTAAAGAATGAGTGAGTTACGAGCCCGTGAAAGGGTATTACGAGCGCCGAGAAAGGGGCGCCGGCGCTTCTTCCGTCTCAGCTTGAGAAGCATTCTCAGTCTCCCGCATCTCGGTCGCGAGGGATGAGAAACGCTGCATCACTTCGTTAATCCGGAGCGTCATGCTGTGCATGGTTTTGATCTGTGCCAGCGACTGCGCGGAAAGCTGGCCGGGCTCCAACAGCAGCAATTCAGCATTACCAAGAATCGAAGTCAGCGCGTTGTTCATGCTGTGTTTCATCTCCAGCATGTAGCGGCCTAGAACTGCGTACTGTTCGTTGCGAGCTGCGCGCAACTCCGCTTGCCGCGCGAGCTTTGCCGCTTCGGCACGGCGTAGCGATTCGCCAGCCACAAGCACGAGCGTCTGCGCCCAGTCTTCGCGGAACGGCACATGCACCAAACGCGGATAGCGCGTGCGCAATTGCCCAAGGTCTCGCGTATCCGCCGGCGCGCAGAGAATTACAGCGCACGTCGGCTCAATCGAACTCAGAATCGTGGAGAATTTTCCCGGCTCAAGCGGCCCAACGACAACTAGATCGTAGGCTCCGCGACCTTTTTCTTCCCACAAGTCGCTGCTCAAAACAGTGATGCGTGGCGATTGCCGCTCGGCCTGCCAGCAAGCGGAAAGCAGGCGAGCGAATTCTGCGTCGTCGGTCAGGATTAGAAGGCTCGCGTGTCGCAAAGGTGTAGGGCTCCCAAGGGTTCCGTCATCAACGGAAAAGGATTTTTTTGCGCTTATAGCTTTTCCGCTTCGTCCAGCGCCGAAAGAAGACGCTTCGTGCTAATGCCAAGATTTACGGCGGCTTCCGTGTCCTTGGCTTGTTTGGCCGCGTCCACGCGCTCCTGCAAGCGGGAAACTTCCACGCGTGCAATCATCAGCGATTTTTCCAAGCTCGTTGCGTTACCGGTCTCCTTGGCTTGTTCGACTGCGGTCGTCACCAATGCGCGGGCAACGACGGCGCGCCGCAAATCTTCGGCGGCGAATCCGTCCTCGCTCACAAACGCAGAAACTTCCCATGAAGACATCAAAATGCGTGCAGCGCCCAGGCGAATCGTCGTCATCGAGCGTCCGCGCGATGGTGGCGCCGCGATGAGCTGTTCCCAAATCGATTCCATGCACGATTCGAAATCAAGGACGATAGGAACTTCCGTGGACACAGCTTTGTTTTTGTCTTTCGCTTCCGCCGCTGGCTGGCTGCTCGTCCTTGGAGCCGCTGGGGACGCGGGCTTTGTGCTCGGAGGAATCTTTGTCGTCGATGCAGATGGAGTTGCGGGCGTTGACTCTGCGCCCTTCCCGGCAATACGTTCCAGAGCGCGTTCCACGTCGGTCCGCAAGCCTAGCAGCTTGTCGAATGCCTGGCTTACGGTCCGTTCTGTGTATTCCTTCTGGAACGGCTGCTTCCACTCGTCGGCCATGAATCGGATTTTGTCGAGCGGTTCGACTGCGGAAAGCCCCAGGTGATGGCAATCAATGATGCGCACTCCTGCAGCTTCAAGCTGGCCTAGTCCAGCGCGAATCGCGATCAAATCCGCATGCATCAATTCGATCAACGTTCTGCGCAACAGGAAATTGAAACGAATAAACGCGAGGAGGGCAGAAGGATCGTAGAACATCCCGCCTGCGGATTCTTTAACCCGGCGGCCCTGTTCGATGAAATTGGTCTTCAACAAATCCCGCAAGCTGCGGAATCCGCGCAAAGACTCGATCATCTTTTCCAGAGGATCGCACCATTCGAGTGGAGACGTGTCAATTTCGCCGAGCACCCCCTTCATGACCTGCGCCGCATCTGGAAGCTCAATCTGTTTGTGGTAAATCTTCGCCGGCGCGCAAAGTGCGAAATATTGCACGAGCAGGAAGTCAACTTTGTCTCGATCTGTCGTGGTTTTCGAAGGCTTTCTCAGATGCCGCAGGATCAGGGCGCGCAATCCGCTCTCGCTCGCGTTCAGCGTCGTCATCTGCAGTAAGTGGCGCAACTGATGCACCTGAACGCGCTGGTCGAGCGAGTCGAGCCAGGTCTGCACTTGTGTCACGAGTGCGGGGGGCGCGTTTTCCGGCAGATTGCGCTTGTCTTGTGCGAACGGAATTTGAATTTCAAGCTGTTTCGCCAGCGCGAGATAGATCGGAAACACGGCGCGAAGCTCGTCCCACTGCGTCTGTTTCGAGGCATCGGACCGCGGCGCGGGCGGAATCTTCAGTGTGGTTAGTGTCTTGTTCACGTCGTTGTCACCCAGTGGCATGGCCCGCTTTGAAACCGCACGGCCACAGCCTTGAGACCTTCGTGGTATTGCACCGCGACGACGCGAGCATCAAGCTGCTCCGCGGTCTTCTGCGCAGTCAGCCGAACGTCATCGTTGTACTCGAGCGGCAGAGTTGAGCGAAAGATTGCGTGCTGCGCGCCGCAGTACTCCACAACAATGCTTTCGTGGAGCTGCGTATTTCCTGCGCGCGGCGCGGTCACGTTTGCCGGAATTCGCACCGGCTGAACTGCACGAAAGAAGCGCGCGAGCTGTTCTGCACAGCCCTCGTCGCTTTCCGTGACCGTCGTTTCGCTGATCGTTCTCACGCCGTTCGTTGACTGGCGCCCGCCCTCCCTGCGTCTCAAACCACGGCAGACACACAGAGGAGTGCAGCGGACACAAAGTCCCGATGCAATGAATGCACGCCAGACGCCAAAAACGGCGGCGCGATTGCGCTTGTGAAGATATTGAAAGAAAGAGGCTTACAGTTTTCCGATTGCCGGTCGGTTGCATTGTGTCTCAGCGTGAAACGCTCGCGTCTCACCAAATCTCTGCGACACAGGTGTGGAATCGTCTCAGGCGAGATTCTTCAAGAATGAGAAACGGCTGAACTTTGCTCCGGCTCGCCCTTGAGTGCGATATTGTAGCGTTTGAGTTTGCGGTAAAGCGTGGCGCGACTGATGCCGAGCATTTTGCCTGCAAGCGCCTTGTCGCCGTTTGCCTGTTCGAACACTCGGAGAATCGTCATGCGCTCCATTTCCGCCAGCGCGGTTGTGGAAAGGGAAGCCGATTCTTGCGGCGCGAGGGAGCTTGCTCCGTTCTGCTCGCTGCGGATCGCCGGCGGCAAATCGCTTACATCAATTGTCTTGTGATCGCCCAGCGTCACGGCGCGGGCCACGCAATTTTCCAGTTCGCGCACGTTGCCCGGCCAGTCGTAGTGCAGCAGGCTCTTCATCGCCGCGGTTGTCACTTGAATGTTTTTGCCGGGCGCATAGCGGTCTAGGAAGTGGTGCACCAGCATGGGGATATCGGAGCGGCGCTCACGGAGCGATGGCAAGTGCACGGTCACGACGTTTAGTCGGAAGTACAAATCCTTGCGAAACGTCCCCTCGCGATAAGCCGTTTCCAAGTCGCGGTTCGTGGCTGCGATGACACGCACGTCGATGTTCACGCGGTCGTTGCTGCCGACGGGACGAACTTCCTTTTCTTGGAGCACGCGCAGCAGCTTTGCCTGCATTTCCAGGGGCAGTTCGCCGATTTCATCCAGGAAAATTGTTCCGCCGTTTGCCGCCTGGAAGAGCCCGGCTTTGGATTTCGTCGCGCCGGTAAACGCGCCGCGTTCGTAGCCGAACAGTTCACTCTCCATTAGGGTTGGCACAAGCGAACCGCAGTCCACTGCAACGAACGGCGTTTTCGCCAGCGCACCACGATAGTGGATCGCGCGCGCGACAAGCTCCTTGCCAGTTCCGCTTTCGCCGCTGACCAATACCGGCGTGCGGGTGTCTTTTAGCCGCGAAATCATCCGCAACACGTCCTGAATGTTCGCCGAAGCGCCCACAATTCCGTCGAGGCTGTCTTCCGTGCTTACGCGTTCGCGCAAAAACTCATTTTCCGTGACGAGCCGCACCTTTTCGGCCATGCGCTGCAGCAAGAGCCGCATTTTCTCGACGCGAAACGGCTTTTCGATGTAGTCGTACGCGCCTAGCTTCATTGCATCCACGGCGGACTCAATCGAGCCATGCCCCGTCATGATCGCAATTTCGGTGCGCGGCAAAATCGTCTTAGTCTGTTTGAGCAAATCCACGCCGGATTGATTCGGCAACTTCAAGTCAGTCAGGATCAGGTCCGGCGCTTCCGCTTCGATTCGTGTGGACGCGGCTTCCGCGCTCTCCGCCTCCGTGCAGGCGAATCCCAGCGAGCTCCCGATAGTCATGCAGAGCTTGCGAATACTTTGCTCGTCGTCCACCACCAACAGTCGTGTTTTCAGATCGTCGCTCATGGTTTTCCGAATATTTTCTCCACCATCGAAATCAACTGCTGCATGCGAAAAGGCTTTTCAATACAAGGGGTTCCGCTGTTGGCGAGCAGCGCCTGCGTTTCGCTGTTTGCTGTATCCCCGCTGATCAAGATAATTCGTGACCGCAGCGCCGGACGGTTCGATTGAATCCACGCGTGAATCTCCGCGCCATTCACGGCGCCCGGCATGCGAATGTCGGAAATCACTCCGCCAAAGGTTCGTTCCTTCAATTGATGTAAGCCGTCGGCTCCCGAATTTGCCTGCACAACGGAATATCCTTTGCGCTCGAGCGCCGCGCGCAGAAAAGCAGTTACGGACGGTTCGTCCTCGATCAATAGGATTGGCAAAGTTTGGTGCAACGCGTGGCTGTTCATCCGGCCGCCTCCATCGCAGCGGTTGCTCCTTCCGTTGCGATCGGCAGCTTCACCAAAAACGTGCTGCCTTCTCCGCTGTCATTATTCCAGCACTGAATTTCGCCGCCGTGCGCGCGCACAATTCCGTAGCAAATGCTCAAGCCGAGCCCTGTGCCTTTGCCTGTGGGTTTCGTTGTGAAGAACGGGTCAAAAATCCGTGCTGTGTCGGAAATTCCCGTGCCGTTGTCCGTGATTGCAACTTCCACGGAGTCTCCAGTGCGTTTCGTGCGCAGCGTAATCATTCCACGGCGGCCTGCTTCTTGAATTGCGTCGTATGCATTGTTCACAATGTTCAGAAAAACCTGCTGCAATTGTTGCGAATCGCCTATTGTTGCAGGTAGGTTCTCGTCGAAATCCTCTTTCACCTCGACGCCGTGGCTCGTGAAGTCGTAACTTCGCAGCTTAATGGTTTGCCGCAGAATCGCGCCCAGTCGCACTGCTTCCTTTTGCACTGGCCGTTGCCGCGCGAAACTCAGGAGATCTTGCACAATATTCTTGGTTCTCTGCGTCTCCTGGAGAATGATTTCCAGAGATTCGTGCGCCGAAGCGGGAATCTCCGGATTTTCAATCAGCAAATCCGTGAACCCCAGAATCGCCGCCAATGGATTGTTCACTTCGTGCGCCACGCCGGAAACCAGCCGGCCAATTGTCGCCATGCGTTCCGCGTGCGCAAGCTTGGCCTGCAGGAGTGCCGCGTCAGTGATGTCTGTCATCACGACGACGACGCTATTCACCGCGTCCTGCTCATCGCGCATCGGGCTCAAGCTGATGGAGAAATATCCGAGCGAACCGTCCCCGCGTTTCGCGCGCGCTTCCAGATTTTCCACCTGTTGCCCGTGAGCCGTAGTTTCCAGCGCCGCTTCAAATTCTTTTCTCTGCGCGCTATCCACCAGGTCCACCAGGTGCCGCCCGATCATCTCTTCTTCGCGGTAACCCGCTTCATAGCAACGCCGGTTCGCATAACTGATTAGTCCAGCGGTATCCAACACCAGAATCATGCTCTGCGTCGTGTTCAGAATCTTTTGGTTGAAGTCGCGCTCTCTCTGAAGTTGAGCCTGAAACATCTTTTGTTCGGTTACGTCGAGCATCAGCCCGCGCATCTGTGCAATGCGCCCGCTAGCGTCGCGTACGCCGGTAATGTTTTGCAGCGTGTAGAGCAGCGTTCCATCTTTGCGCCGCAGCGTCTCCTCGTAGTTGCGCAGAACGCCCTTGGCGTTCAGTTCGTGCATGATGTGTTCGCGGGCCTCCGGCGCCGGGTAAAGATAGGAACCGACGTCATTGCGCAGCAGCTCGTCGCGCGATTCGTAGCCCAGCATGCGTACCATTGCATCGTTCACATCCAGGAATCGGCCATCCGGTGTAGCGAAAAACAGTCCTTCCTGAATGCTGTCGAACAATTCCCGGTATCGTCGCTCCGCCTCGCGCCGGTCCGTAATGTCTTTCAGAACGTGAATCGTCCTCGCTTCGTCGTCCGGCATGCCCAGGGTTCGCGAAGTGGACACCAAAAAAACGCGATCGCGCGAGCTGATGACGTGCTCTTCTCGAGATTGATCCGTATCAACACAAAACGGGCAGGGAAGACTTCCCGGCGTCTCCGCCAGTTGTCGCAGAGTTCCAACCGCTTCGCCAACCAGTGCTACAGGTGGTACGCCTAGATGCGTAGCCAGCGACCGGTTCGTCCGTAAAATCCTCCATCGCCGGTCATGTACGACGATGTAATCCGTGATTGCATCAATATCTTCGACCCAATTCCGTTTCGAGCGTTCCAATTGCGAAAATCGCCGGAAATTCTCTAGCGCCAGCGCAGCGTGGCTCGCCAGCGCTTCAAGCAACCGCCGTTCATGGGCGTGCAACGCGCGTGGCGGCCGCAACAAACAAACCGCTCCCAGCCGTTCGTTCGCGCTGGACAAGATCGGAACAAATACGCCGGTCGAACTTTTCTCCTGCGGCAGAATGCAGACTTGCGCATCGCGGCTTATCTCTTGCGCCTTGTTCACCAGCCACTCGCGCTTCGGAGCGTTTCGTACGATTTCTAACTCTTTTGCGCAGTAAAGTTTTGGTCCACTCTCTTCGAAAACGACGACCGCGCCCCAATCTGCCTCCGCCAGAGCCGCCGCGCGTTCAGAAAATCGCTTTAGAAAATCCGGCAGATGACGCGACCGCGCCGCGTCCACCGCAAGGTCTATCAATTCTTCTGCTTGTTTTGAGATTGGGCGCGCCTGGGCACTCTTCGCCTTCCGCACAGCAAGAGAAGTTCCCCGGCCAGATTTTGGTCCGCGCATGGACATAGAGAGGGCAGGGCACGCGTCTCAAGATGAACGCGCCCACGGCTAGTCTCAGCTTCAGGACAATCTCATTCTGAGTCAATCCCACCACTGGGCTATGTTGCGTATCAAGTCACTGTCCTCCGTTCCGCGCATCGCTATGTCTCAGCGTGAGACCTTAGCAGCCTGCCGAAGAGAGGATGAGACGAAATCATCCACGCTGCTCATCTCAAAGAATATTCGGATTGTTCCCCAAGTCATTTTCTTTCTTCTAGTTCCAGACTCTACCGCGCAAGAAACCCCGCCAACTGGACGTTGAAAAATGCTGGCATCAGACGTGCCTTTCTTTTGCCGGGGTAGCTCCCACTCTGAGGAGGGGTAGTGTCGATGAGATCGCGATGGATTCGAATTAGTGTCGCCGCGGCTGCAGCCGCGCTGTTTACAACGGGATTTGTTCTCGCCCAACAATCTTCATCGGATGAAAGCAAGCGCAAGGTTAAGAGCAAAACGCCACCCGCCTATCCGGAACTTGCCAAGCGCATGAACGTATCCGGCAAGGTCAAAATCGAAGTCATCATCACGCCTGACGGAAAAGTTCGGAGCACGCGCGTGATTGGCGGCCATCCGCTCCTCGTGCAGGCCTGCCAGGATGCGGTGAAGGAATGGAAATTCTTCCCCGCTCCGGAAGAAACCACGCAGGTTATCGAATTTGATTTTCGCGCAGGCAGCTGATCGCTGTTTTCGCTTTCACGGCGCACGCCGGGAAGCCTTGTTTGAGGGAATCTGAGGAGTTTTGCAATGACGATCGCAAAAAGGCTGTACGCGGGTTTTGGCCTGATTCTGGGGACGCTCTTTCTCCTGCTACTGGTGAACCTCTATGCCGCCTTACGGCAGGGCTACACGACCCAGGAGGCGAGTCGGGCTCTGGACAGCGTTAACACCATTGAATCCGTTCGCTCCCAGATCATGCAGAACCGCCTGAACCTGAATAACTTTCTCCTGAGCGGCGATCCGCGCGACGAAGAGAAAGTGAACAAGGGCATGGCGGATATCACCGACGCTATGAAGCGCAGCGAAGCTCAGGTTGGCAACGACGCACTGCGCATGGCCATGATTCAAGTGGAAAGCACCGAAGCAAGCTGGGCGGACAATTTCTCCAAGCCGCTTCTGGCCAAGCGTCACCAGGTGGATTCCGGCGACGCCACAGTATCCGACCTTCAAATTTTCTATCTTCAGAAGGATCCTGCGTCCTGGCTGACGAAATCTTCGACGATTCTAGACCAGAGTAAGGCGGAAGTTAAAAAGGCGCAGGATGAATTGACGAACTCCGCGGAATTCGCGCGCAAGCTCAGCATGTGGGTCACCACGCTTGGCACTTTCCTTGCCATCCTTGCAGGAGCGTTTGTCGCGTTCAAAACAGCGAAATCTATCTCCGAGCCACTTACTCACCTGATTACCGTCGCTCGTGAAATCGGCGACTCCGGCGATCTCGACCAGAACATCGATATTCACCGCAACGACGAAATCGGCGCGCTCGCCACGACGTTCAACAATATGGTCGCCTATCTCAAGGAAATGGCCGGTGTTTCCATGGCCGTTGCCGAAGGCGACCTGAGCGTAGAAGTTGTTCCGCGTTCGAAGCGCGACACGCTTGGCAATGCGTTCGTCCGCATGGCGCACGGTTTGCAGGATCTCGTTCGCACCACGCGCGATTCCGCCGGACAAGTTTCCGCCGGCTCGAATCAAGTGGCTGGCGCGGCCGATGAGTCCGCCAAGGTCAGCGTGCAGGCTTCCTCCGCCATTGAAGAAGTTACCAGCACGATGCACGAGATGAGCATCAACGTGCAGAACGTTGTGAAGAATACCCAAGTGCAGGCTTCGAGCGTCGCCGAAACGTCTGCATCCATCGATCAAATGGTCACTTCGATTCAGCGTGTCGCGGACACCGCGAAAGTTCTTCTGGATATCGCAAATCGCTCGCGTGAAGAAGTCGTTACCGGAATTCAGACCATGGAAAAAGCCACGGACGGCCTGAACCGCACGAACAAAGCGATTCAGTCTTCCGCGGAAATCATCAATGTTCTTGGCCACCGCGCGGACGATATCGGCAAGATTATTGAAGTCATTGACGATCTTGCGGAACAGACGAACCTGCTCGCGCTGAACGCAGCCATCGAGGCTGCGCGCGCCGGCGAACACGGTCTTGGCTTCGCGGTCGTTGCCGATGAAGTCCGCAAGCTGGCGGAAAAGTCCACGCAATCCACCAAGGAAATTGCGGAACTCATCCAAAGCATTCAACGTGAAGCGCGCCAGGCCGTCGAAAACATGGAGCGCAGCACGCGCATCGTGGAAGAAGGTTTGAGTCTCGGCAATGAGCTCGGCACCGCGTTGCACAAGATTTCTAACGTCGTCACGGAAGTTTACAAATTCTCACAAGAAATCGGCGCCGCCACGAACGAACAGTCCGTCGGCTCCGCACAGATTGCAAAAGCGACTGGTCGCCTAACCGAAATCACACAGGAAATTAATTCCGCCGTCGAAGAACAGGCTTCGGGCGCGCAAGCTGTCGTTCGCGCCATGGACAAAATGCGCGAACTGGTCCAGCAATCCGCGTCCAGTTCAACGGAACTTTCAGCCGCAGCCGAACAGATGCTCAAGCTTTCGCGCAATTTGCTCGACAGCATGGATCGCTTCGTCCTCGAGCGCGCCAACAATTCTCGCCCGCAGCGGGAACCTGGCTCGCGCCGCGGAAACGATTCCGCACGTTCCCAGGAGTACGAATACGCAGAAATGGCGCGTTCCTAAGGTTCCGAGGATCCTTTCATGGAAAAAGACCTCCAGGTTGTGGGTTTTCGCATCGGGAATGAGACGTTCGGAGTGCGCATTGGCTCCGTGCGCGAAATCGTTCGCGTGACGGAAATTACTTCCGTTCCCAACGCGCCTGAAACGATCGAAGGCGTCATCAATCTCCGCGGAAAGATTATCCCGGTGATGGATTTGCGCAAGCGTTTCGGTCGCGGGGAAATCGTGGCTGACAAAAAAAATCGCATCCTTGTTGTGGAGCTGGATGGCAAGCTTCTTGGCCTGATCGTTAATGCCGCTTCCGAAGTTCTGAAAATTCCGCCTTCCGAAATCGAAGCGCCTGGCGCGGTCTTCGCCGATGGCGAATCCTCTTACGTCACCGGCGTGGGCAAACTCAACGGACGCCTCATCATTCTGTTGGACATTTCCAAGCTGTTGCATCGCCCGGAGTTCAAACGACTCGAGGAGGCTGCGGAGATTGTCGCCACGCTGTCCTGAGTTTCTGGCGCCTCGCCGCAACACGCGACCGATATGGGAACGCTCACTGCAACACCAGTGCAACTTACCGAAGCTGAATTAAAGCTTCTGCAAACGCTCGTTTATCAGGAATGCGGCATGTTCTTTGATGAACGCCGTTCACATTTCCTCAAGGATCGTCTTCAGCGCCGCCTGAAAGCCTGCCAGCTCGATTCTTTTTACAGCTACTACCGGCTTCTTACCAGCCGCGAGGGAAAATCGGAACTCGCGCTGCTTCTGGAAAATCTCACAGTCAACGAAACGAGTTTCTTTCGGAACCGTCCGCAACTGGATCTTCTGCAAAAATCCGTTCTTGAAGAAATTCTTCGCAGGAAACAGGAGCGCCGCGACTGGACTCTTCGCGTCTGGAGCGCGGGCTGCTCCAGCGGCCAGGAAGCCTACTCCGTCGCAATTCTGATTTGCGACGCGCTCGCGTACTACTATCTGCGCAATCCGCTTCCGTTTGACATGCCTTCGCCGAAGCCGTTGATTCCGCCACCGTGGAAACTGGAAATTCTTGCTTCAGATATTAGCTATGCAAGTTTGCGCGCCGGCCAGGAAGGCGTTTACTCCGAACAGCAAATGGAGCCAGTGGATTACACTTGCCGCCTTCGCTACTTTGAAAAATCCAGCGAAAAATACTCCATAAAGCCGCAACTGAAAGAATTGGTTCAATTCGACTTTCACAACCTGAAAACCGAATTCCTGCCGCGCCGCAACGACATCATTCTTTGCCGCAACGTGATGATTTATTTCGACGAAGCGGAACAGAAGCGCCTGATCGATAAGTTCTATAACTGCTTGAATCCCAACGGCTATCTCTTTGTTGGACACGCGGAAAGCCTCTTCGGCCTCACGCAAAAATTCCGCATGATTCACGAGAACAACGGCACTGCGTATCAACGCATTGAGGTGAATGGTTGAAACGCCAGCCCGAGGATCGCGGTTCCGAGCTTCGCGCACTCTTCTTTGAGAGCGCGAATGAATTGTTGCAGGCCCTCAATGAAGCGGGTCTGGAGCTCGAAGCTCGTCCTACGGACGAAGAAGTCATTCGCAGCATTCGCCGCGCCGTCCACACCCTCAAGGGCGACTCCGCTGCGTGCGGCTTTCACAAGCTCAGCGAAATTGCGCACGAGCTTGAAGACGTTCTCTCGCCGCAAGTCGGCAAGGCCAAGGGCGCGGGACTTGCGGAAATCGTTCTCGCGGCTGCAGACACGTTTGAGGCGATGCTCGCCGCGTACCAACGCCAAGTTGAACCGCCTCCGGTCGAAGGGTTGCGCGCGATGATTCGCAGCATGTTGGCCGGGCCTGCCGACAAAAGCGCCAAAACGGATTCCGTCGCCACTCCCGCTGATGCCCGCTTTGCCTGGAGCGAATACGAACGTCTGATGATTTCTGAAGCGCTGCACCGCGGCGAAACTGTGTATAACGTTGCGCTGCGTATTGATCCAAATAGCGTGATGCGCGCTGCTGCGTTTCAACTCATTCGCAACGTCTTGCACGGATGCGGAACGGTGATCGCCCTTCGTCCCGAAGATAACGCTGCCGCGGCTACAGTCGAAGTCGTGGAAGCGGCGCTGGCAAGTTTCGCTCCGGAAGCGCAGCTATCCCAGCGTTGCCGCATTCCTTCCATTGTGTCGGAAGTGTGGGTCGAGCATGCCGCCGCTGCAAACGCTGCCGATCACGAACTTCTCGGCGAATTGCTCGAAGCACAAGCCGCCAAGGTTTCTGCCGCAACCGAACACGACGAGTCTGGAGCCGTGGCAAAGTCCGGCGTCGCTTCCGCTGTTGCAGCCGTTGCGGAGAGTATTTTGCGCGTGGACGCGGCTCGCATTGATGCAGTCATGAATCTTGTCGGTGAGCTCATCATCGGCAAATCCATGCTACACCGGGCGCTCAGCGAATTTGATCAGCGCCATGCACGTGACCCGCTTCGCGCAAAAATGGCGGACGCGCTTGCGTTTCAATCGCGTGTTCTTGATGAGCTACATAAATCCGTCCTCAAAATTCGAATGGTACCGGTCGAGCAGCTTTTCCGCCGCTTTCCGCGCGTCGTTCGCGACGTTGCGAAACATTGCGGCAAAGACGTCGCGCTCGAACTGACCGGGCAAAACACCGATCTCGACAAGGGAATTCTGGACGCGTTGGCTGAGCCGATCACGCACATCGTGCGCAACGCCGTGGATCATGGCGTTGAAGCCGCCGACGAACGTCTTGCAGCCAAAAAACCGGTGCGAGGAACGATTTCGCTGCGCGCATATCATCAGGGCACGCAGTTCGTGCTTGAAGTTCGCGATGACGGCCGCGGCATTGATCTCGACCGAGTGCGCAAGCATGCCGTTTCGACGGGGCTCCTCAAGCAAGCCGACGTGGACCGCTTGCCCGATTCGGAAGTCCTTAACCTCATTTTTGAGCCCGGTTTCAGCACCGCCAGCGAAATCACGGAAGTTTCCGGCCGTGGCGTCGGCATGGATGTTGTCCGCACCGTGCTGGATCGCCTAAAAGGAACCGTGCACGTTTTCACGCAACCCGGAAAAGGCACGACGATCCAACTGCGCGCGCCGCTGACCCTGGCCAGTATCCAAACACTTCTTTTCCGCGTCGGCGGGCGTCTCTTTGCGGTTCCTCTTTCTTCCGTCGTCGAAATCACCCGCATCTCCGATCAGGAAATCCATCTTGTGGACCAGCGCGAAGTCCTTCGCCTACGGGACCAGATTCTTTCTCTGGTGCGGCTGAACAGACTGAGCCGAATCCACGCTGTCGAAGAGACGAAGAAGGAAAAGAAGAAGTTTGTAATTGTCATCGGCGCAGCGGAGCGCCGCTTCGGTTTGCTCGTTGACCAGATGGTGGGAGAAGAAGAGCTGGTGATCAAAGCGCTTCCCGGCGAACTCATCGCGAGCGATTTAGTCAGTGGCGCCTCCATTCTTGGCGACGGAACAGTCGTTCTCATCTTGAATGTGCCTGCTGTTCTCTCGCGCCTCTCTCGCGCTACCCCACTTGGAGCGATCGCATGAGCGAACGCGTCCGCGTTCTCGTTGTGGATGATTCCGCGCTGATGCGGAAGTTGATCCCGATTATTCTTTCGCGCGACCCGGGCATCGAAGTGGTCGGGACCGCGATGGATGGCGCTTTTGCGTTGAAGAAAATCGAAGAGCTGCAGCCGGATGTTGTCACGCTCGATCTCGAGATGCCTCGCATGGATGGTATGGAAACGTTACGCCTCATCATGCGCCGCGCGCCTCTGCCTGTGATTCTTTTCAGCACGCATTCGAAAGAAGGCGCGTATTCCACGTTCAAGGCGCTCGCTCTCGGTGCAATTGATTTCGTGGCGAAGCCAAAAGACGCCGCTGCGGGGAATCTCGACGCAATCGCGCAGCAACTCATCGACAAGGTCAAAGTGGCAAAGCGCGCCGGGGGGAAACGTTTGCAAGTCGCACCCGTCGATGAACCGGCGCCGGTTTCCAAGAAAAAAGGGAAGGCCGCGTTCCCGCCGAATCGCATCATCGCGATTGGCATCTCCACGGGCGGGCCAAACGCTTTGCAATTTGTGCTTTCGCAAATTCCGGCGGATTTCCCGGGTTCGATTCTCGTCGTGCAACACATGCCCGAAGGATTTACGGAAATGTTTGCGAGGCGCCTCGATGAATGCTGCCAGCTTGACGTGCAGGAAGCGCGTTCCGGAGATTTGCTCGTCGCGGGACGTGTTCTGATTTGTCCAGGCAATCGCCACATGATGGTGCGCCGCATGCCGCGCGGAGATATGGCCGTACTTTCCGACGCGCCCTCGGTAAATGGTCATCGCCCCTCAGCCGACGTTCTCTTTCATTCCGTCGCGCAGGAATTTGGTCCCTCCGCAGTGGGAATCATCATGACCGGCATGGGGGAAGACGGCGCGGAAGGTCTCGGCGCCATCAAAAATTCCGGTGGCATGACTATCGCGCAAAGTGAAGACACATGCGTCGTCGGTGGAATGCCGCGCGCGGCAATTCTGAAAGGTTATGCACAAAAGATTGTTCCGCTCGATGGAGTAGCGTCGTTCCTCGTGAATCAGTACCACACGGAGCGTTCGCTTTCCGAAAAAGTGGACAAGACAGACAAGTCTGAAAAAATTGATCGGCAAGAGAAAAGCGACAAGCACGACCGAAACGAAAGGACACCTGTTTCCTCAAATCGCACCTGACCGTGCGGCGTGAGGGCGGTCGCAGTTTGGCCGTGAACAAGGAGAAGGCCATGGCACAATTTGCTCCATTACTCCGCAAGGACGACAAACCCGTCCGCTATCTCGTTGTGGACGATTCCGTCTTCGCGCGCAAAAACATCATCAAGATGATCCAGCTCTTCGGCGGGGAAGTAGCCGGTGAGGCCGGCGACGGTCTCACCGCCATCGCCGAGTTCAAGCGCACTTCGCCGGACATCGTGCTCATGGACATCACCATGCCGCAGATGGAAGGCATCGAAGCCGTCGAGCGCATCGTGCGTCAGCATCCAGAGGCACGCATCGTCATGGTTTCCAGCGTCGGCTACCAGGAAAACATCCTGGCCGCGTTGCAAAAGGGCGCAAAGCATTTCGTGCAGAAGCCGGTCAAGCCGGAAGTGCTCTACGAAATTCTTCGGTACGTCTTGAGCGATGATCCCGCCGCTGCCGGTGCGCCCGTCGCTCTTGCAGGAGAACACCGCTCATGAAGATGGAACTCATCCAGCCGTTTATCAACGCCGCGGACGCGGTCTTTGCGGAATCGCTGAACGCGCCGACGAAAATCGGCGACCTCTCGATGGAAGAGAACACCTATCGCCGCAAAGGCGTTGCTGCGCTCATCGCCATCAAGGGCGACATCGAAGGCCGCATCATTCTCGACCTCGCACCGGAAGTGGCCATGAAAGTGGCGAGCATTCTCGCGGGGGAGGAAGTTGCATCGAGCGAACAAGTCGTTCGCGAAACCGTGTGCGAACTCGCGAACATGGTCATCGGGAATTCGGTCACACTGTTGAATGACCAGGGCTATAAGTTCAAAGTCTTCCCGCCGGAAATCCACATGAACGACGAGGGTCTCGGCGGAAGCCACGACACCGAAGCGCTGGTTATCTCCATCGAAACTCCCTGCGGCGAAATTTTTCTGAACATTGCAATGCGCCACCTCGCCCGCCGCCGCGCCGAACGTGACGCCGCTCCTGTAGCCAGCTGAAATTTTCGCAAGCAAATTGAAAGACTCCCGTCCGGATTTCCAGAACGGGCGTTTTCGTTTGCGGTGTCCGCGTAATCTACTGCAAGGCGTTATCGTTTACCGTCGCGCTGGGCGTTTGGTTGCGAATTTTCCACGTCCACGGAGTGGTGTTAACAAAGACTTGAAAAAAGACTCCGTCTCATCCGCCATTCGCGATTTTCATTCAACAATCATCCGGTCCGCCCATTCCACGAGCGAGACAAGATCGCCGGGTTGTCGAATTTTGCTCCCATTGATTCAAGTCTGTTTCCGTGACCCCACGGGCCCGGGAGCAGGCTCCTCAAGAAAAGATCGGGATGTGTTTCGCCACAACTTTCTCGAGCGTTTCGCTCAGTGGCGGCCAGCCCACCGGCAGGATCGCATTGGTCATGGACTTCCGCATCAGTGAGGTGGCCTCCGCCAGAAGGAAAATCTGCACCTCGTGCCCAGCCTCGGCGAGAGCCAGTCCATGCGCAAAGGGAAATGCCGCCCGCGTTGGATCATCGGGTCCCCAAGCGCTTTTCATCATAATTTTCAGGGGCTTCTTCGGTTCCTCCGCTTTCGTGAACCACGTCAAAAAAGGCAGGCCGGCCAGTTGGGCCAGGAATGTGCGTCGCCCCATATTTATCCCTCCTCAGTTGAGATTTCCACAGAGCCCAAATGTCGCAAGTCTACTCACTTTTCTTTGTCGTTCGGCCGAAACCGCGAGTGACAACTTGAATGCAGGTATGAGCTCCCCTGCATTCATTGACGAAAAGGTGTTATGGTCATAACATATAGAAGAAATGTCTGTATCTAAGTCAGCGTCTCAAGTAGACGCACCGTGGTCGCTTTTGACCTTCACGCTGCCCGCCAAGCGAGCGAGTGAGCGCGTCGAGGTCTGGCGAAAGCTGCAGCGTTATGGCGCCGTGCCGCTCGGCAACTCCGGTTATTTGCTTCCCAACAATTCGTCCAACCGGGAACGGTTTGAGTGGCTCGCGCAGATGATACGCAAACACTCAGGGGAAGCTTCTGTCGTCAGCGTCCAGGCGATAGACAACCTTTCTACTCCCCAACTCGTAGCGCGTTTCGCCGAAGCGCGAAGCCGAGAGTATCAAGAGCTCATTCACGATGTGCAAAAGATTGCTTCCGTCGCTCTTCACAAACGTGGGACCGGCCGAATCAGCCGGCTGCGCGAACGGTTTCGGGAAATCGTGGAGATTGATTTTTTTGGAAACCCACTCCAGAAGCGCGTGGAAGAATTGCTGGCACGAGCCGATGCTTCGCCCGTGGTTGCCGAAAAATCAGGCAAGATCAATCCAAAGGACTTCGCGAAAAGACTTTGGGTTACCCGGCCGCGGCCAGGAATTGATCGCTCGGCATCAGCGTGGCTGATTCGGTATTTCATCGACAAAAAAGCGCGATTCACATTTGCAAACGAGGCGGATGTCCCGCGCGACGCTGTTCCGTTTGATATGTTTCAAGGCGGTTTTGGGCATCGCGGTGAGGACTGTACTTTCGAAACCCTGCGCAAGGAGTTTCGCATCCGCGACGCGAGGATCGCTGCGATTGGCGAGATGGTTCACGACGCGGATTTGAATGATGGAAAATTTGGCCGCAAGGAAGCTTTTGGCGTGGACGAAGTTCTGAGAGGCTGGGCCAGGAAAGGCACGCCGGACAAAGAGCTTCTGGAGCGCGGCATGGAAATGATCGAGGGGCTGTATCACTCCGCATCGGGAACACGCGACCGCGAAACGCGGAGCGAAAGTTCAAAGAATTCCAGCTAACAAAGAAAGGAAAGGAATAGTTTCATGAAATTCATTTGCAAGATTGCGTTGGTGTTCAGCTTTGCGTTTAGTTGTCTGGCCGTATTTTCTTTGCGAGTCTCCGCTCAAGACGTGCCGAGCGACTATCAAGATGTGTTGAAGTCGCTCGACCGGAAGGGCGATTTCAAAGCGGGAGTTCTGAAAGTGAATATTCCGCGCAACGATTTGAAGATGACGATAGAGGGCTTCTCCACGCCGACTCCGTTTGGCTTCGGAGGCTGGGTGGCCTTGACCAAGGCATCGGACGGCTCAGACGTAATGATGGGCGACTTGGTGTTGCTGCAGGAGGAAGTAAATCCGATTCTCTCCGCGCTGCTCGACAACGGAATCGACGTCACAGCACTTCACAATCATTTCTTTTGGGATGACCCACACGTCTATTTCATGCACGTCCACGGCATGGGCAAAGCGGCAGACCTCGCGCGCCGGGTAAAACCAGCGCTGGATTTGATTGGTCACGTAAAACCCGAAGCGGCTGCTCCCGCGAGCGCCGGCGGTACTGCGCTCGACACGGCCAAGCTTGCCAAGATCGCAGGGCATGAAGGCGAGCAGACCGGACCGGTCTACAAGATCACTGTGGGAAGAGACGACTTGGGAATGAAGGAGCACGGAGCCGTGATCAACGCTCGCATGGGTCTAAACACATGGGCGGCGTTCGTTGGCACGCAGGAAGATGCCGCGATTGCGGGTGATGTCGCGATGCTCGAAAGCGAAGTGACGCCGGTTTTGAAAGCACTCCGAAAGAACGGTCTCGATGTAGTGGCGATTCATCACCACATGACGGGAGACCGGCCGGTTGTCATCTTCCTGCATTACTGGGGGCGGGGCCCGGCCGAAAAACTCGCGAGTGGATTCAAGGCGGCTCTCGATGAGCTGGGCAAGAGTGCGCCGCAACACGAGATGGCTCACTAGGGAAGCGTCGGCGGGACGAATCGTGAGATCTCGGCAGAGGGTGAGGGATGCGCACGATTACCTCGCGCGCATCCACATAGAATCATGAATGCCGGCCCAGTCCCGACGCCGAACGTTTCCGCGCGGCCATCCTTGCGGGCATTGCTTCTCTATTTTCTCCGCTTGGGAGCGCTCGGATTTGGGGGGCCCATTGCTCTAGTGGGCTACATGCAGAAAGAGCTCGTGGAAGAGCGAAAGTGGATTTCGCGGGAAGACTACTTCGAGGGTCTCGCGTTTTCGCAGTTGTGCCCGGGACCTTTGGCGGCACAGCTCGCGAAATACATCGGATGGCTGCACAGCGGCACTTTGGGAGCGACGCTCACAGGCCTAGCTTTCGTGCTGCCCTCGTTTCTGATGGTCCTGGGATTGGCTTCCCTCTACGTGCACTTCGGTCAGCTCGCGTGGATCCAAGGATTATTTTATGGGATTGGCGCGGCCGTCAGCGCGATCATCGTGCGCAGCGCGTGGAAGCTGATTCAGAAAACGTTGGGGAAGGACTACCTGTTGTGGATTCTCTTCGGCGCGTTAGCCATCACCACCGTCTGGACACAGTCCGAGGTCGTCTGGCTGTTTGTGTTGTCCGGATTCGTGGCGATGTTCGTAAAGGCTCCGCCGAAGTTCGAAACAAGTCGTGCCAAAGCGGCGTTCCTCGGTCCAGGTATCCTCGGCGGGCTGGCCGGTTCTGTTTCGGCGGGCACGGTCGCATCGGTGTTCTTGTACTTTCTCAAGGCCGGCGCGTTTGTGTTCGGCAGCGGCTTGGCGATCGTGCCATTCCTCTATGGAGGCGTGGTCGGACAGTTTCATTGGCTGACGGAACGCCAGTTCCTGGACGCGGTGGCTGTGGCCATGATTACGCCGGGACCCATTGTGATTACTTCGGGGTTCATCGGATATCTGGTTGCGGGCCCTCTCGGCGCGTGCGCGGCGGTGCTCGCGGTGTTCCTTCCGCCTTACTTGCTCGTGATTTTCGTGGCGCCGTATTACCGCCACTTTGCGAAAAACCGACAGGTGAAAGCCTTTGTGCAAGGCGTCACCGCGGCGGCGGTCGGAGCCATTGCGGGTGCGGCCATCATTCTCAGCATGCGCGCTTTGGTGGATGTGACGACGGTCGTAATTGCGGTCATCTCACTCGCGCTATTGCTGGGATTCAAGAAAATTCCCGAGCCTTTGCTCATTCTTGGGGCAGGAGCGGCTGGAGTCTTGCTTCACCACGGTTCGTAACGATTTTGGAGGACAGTGATGCAAACGAGGTTTTTTTCTTTGCGGTTCGGCATTTGTGGTTTTCTTCTATTCGGCTGTTTGTTCGGAGCGAACGCGTCCGGGCAAACGCTCAAGCTGGTCACGAAATTCGACCTGCCGGGCCCGGGGGGAAAGCGCTTTGACTACCTGACGATTGATGAGGACGACCACTACCTGTTGTCGGCGCATCTCGCCGCGGATCAGACCTATGTGATTGACCTTGGCACGAACATGGTGGTGGCGACGATCACGGACACACCGGGCGCCGAAGGCGTGGAATACGTCCCGGAGCTCAAGAAGTTCTACACCTCGAACGCCCACGACAACACGATCGGCGTGGTGGACCTGAAGCAGATGAAAGTCGTGAAGAAACTGAAGACGGAAGCGAAGCCGGATGGAAGCACCTATGCCGCTCCGTTTCACAAACTGTACGTCTCCGATGAGAGAGGAAAAGCGGAAGCCATAGTGGACGTGCAGAAGGATGAAATCATCCGCACGCTGCACTTTGACAGCGAAACAGGAATGCCGCAGTACGACCCCGTTGCGCGGAAGGTATACGTGAATTTGCAGGATCAAAACATATTTGCGGTGATAGACCCTGCGACCGACCAGGTGATTGGGCGCTATCCGGTCGGCAAGTGCGAGGGAAACCACGGCATGGCGCTCGACCCCGAGCACCATCGTGCATTCCTCTCGTGTGAAGGAAACGAGTTGATGACGGTGTTCGACTTGGACAAGCACGCGCCGATCGCGTTTCTCAAAATGCCCGGCGGTCCCGACGTGATCAAGTTTGACCCAGGACTAGGCCGCATTTACGTCGCGTGTTACAGCGGCGCCATTGCGGTTTTCCATCAAGACGACCCGGACCACTATCGAAAGCTGGAGGATTTTCGCGTGCAGCACGCTGTGCATAGCCTGGCCGTTGATCTCAAGAGGCATCGTGTGTACACGCCCGAACAGGAAGAAGACGGCAAGCCCGTCGCGCGAATGGTGGTCTACGATGCAGTGGCCAACCAATAGTCGTTTGATCCAAGAGGTTTGTTTCGAAGAGGATCGGCAACGAAACGGATGAGGGCACAACGGAGGCCGTTTCATTTTTGTGGAGACCGCGCCTTGCAAAAATACATTTGGCGCGTGCCGCTTTTGTTGCTCATAGCGGTTTCTGCGCGTGCTTCTGGAAACGAACCACCCGCCGCGCAAGCTCTTGTTCGCACTTCCGTTTCCATAACGCTTGACGGACGGTTGGACGAGCCGGTGTGGCAAGAAGCGCCGGTGCTCAAGCTCGTGCAGCAAGCGCCGAAACCCGGAGAACCGACGCCCTACGAAACGGAAGTTCGGATTGTCGTCGCAAGGGATCGCCTCTATTTTGGTTTTATTTGTAAGGACCCGGATCCTGGCCGGATCGCTGTGCACACAATGAGGCGCGACGATCAGATGTTGGGCGACGACAAAGTCAGTATTTTGCTGGACCCTTATGGCGACCATCGCACGGGCTACTTCCTTCAGTTGAACTCCGTCGGCGCTCGCGCAGACGGACTGGTCTCCGATCCACAAAGCGCGTCCCTCGATTGGGATGGCATTTGGGACGCGCGTGCCGCAAGGACCGCGGACGGTTGGTCCGCGGAAGTGGTAGTGCCCTCACGCACGCTGAGCTTTGCTCGCGGACTCGATACGTGGGGATTGAACATCGAGCGATATGTTCCGCGGGAGCGGTTGACGCTGAGGTGGTCCTCGCCCACGCTCGATTCCTTTCTGTACGACCTGAGCCGTGCAGGCCGACTCGCAGGGATGGGCAAGTTGGAGCAGGGCAAGGGCTTGGAATTCAGCCCATACGGTTTGGGGAGAACGAGGCAGTCTTTCCCGGGCAGTGATCGTTCGTGGCAAGGCGCGGTGGGCGGCGAGGTGACGTGGAAGATTACACCGCAGCTTGTGACCGTGTTCACCGCCAATACGGACTTCGCCGAGACCGAGGTGGATACGCGGCAAATCAATCTCACGCGTTTCCCACTGTTCTTTCCGGAGAAACGTTCTTTCTTTCTCGAAGGGTCGAATCAATACGACTTCGGTCTCGGAATCGGCGGCACGGACTCTCCACAGTTCATACCCTTTTTCAGCCGCCAAGTTGGACTGCTGGACGGGCAGCAAATCCCGATTGATGCGGGCGTGAAGCTCAACGGCAGGGTCGGGAGAGGGAATTTGGCGCTACTCGATGTGCAAACCCGTCAAACATTTGTTTCACCACAGGTTGTGACCGACCTTGGTCTGCCGTCTGCGCTTGTCCCGGATACGAATCTTCTAGCAGGACGCGTTTCTTACGATTTCAATGAGAATTTGCGCGTGGGGACGATCTTTACGAATGGCGACCCGGCGGGCTTCCGGCGAAATACGCTGGTCGGAGCGGACGCTGTATGGCGCACGTCAAAATTCCGTGGACATAAGAATCTCTTGCTTGGCGCGTGGAGCGCTACAACACAGGGAGACGTCGGTCCCGGTAGCAAAATCGGTTGGGGCTTCAAGATCGATTATCCGAACGACTTGTGGGACTGCGCCACGAGTATCAATCAGTATGGTGAGGCTCTTCAACCTTTGATCGGCTTCCTTCCACGCCAAGGCGTTCGGCGCACGGCCGCCAGTTGCAACTTCCAGCCGCGTCCGTCGAAGGATGGTCCATTCCGCTGGGTACGGCAGGAATTCTTCGAGAACGAGTACGTGCGCTATACGGACCCGAAAGGAATCGTGGAATCCTGGGAATATTTCATGGCGCCCGTCAATTTGCGTTTCGAAACGGGCGACCGTTTTGAGTTCAACTGGAATCCCCACGGCGAGACGCTGATCGTGCCGTTCGAGGTCGCGCCGGGGGTGATAATTCCTCCGGGCTCCTACGACTTCACGCGATGGCGCCTCGAAGCGCAGACCAGCGAACATCGTCCGCTGCAGTTCGGCACGACGACCTGGTTCGGTACGTTCTTCAACGGACACCTGACACAATGGGAGAATAATCTGCGATGGACTTCGCCGCGAGGCAAAGTGCAGCTCGATCTCGAAACAGAAAATGATTTCGGGCATCTCCCTGTCGGTAGGTTTGTCCAGAGACTCTGGTCCGCACGCGCGGCATATGCGTGGAGCCAGAGTCTGGTGCTGTCGAGTTTCGTGCAGTACGACACGGAATCGCAGAACATCGGAACGAACACGCGACTGCGATGGACCATCAAGCCCGGCAACGATTTGTTCGTCGTATGGAACCGCGGCTGGCAGCGCATCGTGACCGATCCCCGAGTGAGTATTGTTCCCGAGAACGATCTGATTGCGATCAAGTTGCGATGGACGTTTCGACTGTAGGCGCAGGCTCTCCGATTGGGACGGCGAGGAGGGGAATTGGCAGGAGACGGACGTGGCCGTGAAATAAAATGCTGACAGCCAAAGTGATACCGGATTCGCTCAAGAAAATGACGAGTGACGGTTGGCTGCTATTCGTTACGCGATTTGTACGCCTCTTTGCCTACGGTTCACTCTCCGTTATTCTGGTTTTCTATCTAATTGGACTCGGGCTCACGGAAGCCCAGGCCGGCTTGGTTCTCACGCTGACCCTCGCCGGTGATGTCATCGTTTCGCTTTACCTCACAACAAGGGCGGATCGTATCGGCCGCCGGCGCATGTTGATCGTCGGCTCGATTCTCATGGCCGCCGCGGGCTTGGCTTTCGCATTGACGAGCAACCTGCTCTTCCTCGTCATCGCAGGCACGATCGGCGTAATCAGCCCAAGCGGCAATGAAGTTGGACCGTTTCTCTCGATCGAACAAGCTGCGCTTTCGCACATTGTCTCGGCGGCGGCCCGCACAGAGGTTTTTGCCTGGTACACGCTCGCTGGTTCGCTGGCAACTGCCCTCGGCGCGCTCTTTGGCGGTGCTTTGACGCAGGCGTTGCAACACACAACGATGACGCATGTGCAAAGCTATCGCGCCGTGGTGTTCTTGTATGCCGCCTTGGGAGTCGCGCTGGCATTTCTGTTTCTGCGTCTCTCGACATCCGTGGAAGTAGGCCCCGCTTCGAACGGCCCAATCCCTTCCTCAAGCGTTGCGCACATTTTTGGAATTGCCCGGTCGCGCAGCATTGTCCTGAAACTATCAGGCCTCTTTGCCCTTGATTCGTTTGCGGGTGGATTCGTCGTGCAAAGTTTTGCCGCCTATTGGTTCTATTTGCGCTTCGGCGTTCAACCTGCCGCACTCGGCGCGATTTTCTTTTGGGCGAATGTTTTTGCAGGAATCTCCGCCCTTCTTGCTACCAGGCTTGCGGCGCGCATCGGTCTTGTTCGCACAATGGTAGTCACCCATCTTCCTTCGAACATTCTTCTCATCCTCGTGCCGCTGATGCCCAATCTCTCGCTGGCAGTGTTGATGCTTCTTCTCCGTTTCAGCATCAGCCAAATGGATGTTCCAACCAGACAGTCGTATACGATGGCCGTTGTTCCACCCGAAGAGCGGTCAGCCGCAGGGGGATTTACCGGTGTTGCGCGCACTACGGGGGCGGCCATCAGCCCATTGCTTGCAGGATTTCTATTCGCACGGCCTTCCTTAATTAGCGCTCCCTTCTTTATCGCCGGTACGTTGAAAATCGTCTACGACATTCTTCTCTACTATTCGTTTCAAAAAGTGCGCCCCCCCGAGGAGCGGCAGGGTTAGAGGTAATCGGTAACGCTTGTTCCATCACGCTTTGGTTTCGCCGGTTGGTGCTTCAAAGCCGCCGCAACGTGAGCGCATGCCCTGGCGGAACTTCTCGCGCTCCTCCGGGGTCATTTTTTCCCAGCGGTTGGCCATTCGCCGCCGCATATTCGAGCGCGGACCGCCATGAGCGCCAAAACCTCCGAACAGAATGCGGCAAAGCGCGAGCAGTCCGAGAGCCTGCCAGAAAGTGATTTGCCGCCATCCGAACAGCGATGGCAGCAGCCAGTTCCACAAACGCATCACCACTTCGCCTCCGATCCAGGCGAAAAGCACCATCCCCGCGATCGCTAATGGGGCTATCCAAATCCATTTTTTCCTCATGTTGCGCTCCTCATTTCCTTAAGAATTCTTCGTGAATGTTCTGCAATCGTTCGCGCAGACGAAGCACGGCGTAACGCTTGCGTGCAAGCAGAGTGTTCACGTTCACGCCGCTTTCCGCCGACAGCTCCTTGAAGCTGCGGCCTTCCAGTTCGTGAGCGACGAATACTTCGCGCTGCTCCTCTGGCAATTCATCGAGTGCGAGTTCCAGTTCATCGAGCAGCACATTGCGGACGTACAGCGCTTCCGGACCGGCGTCGGGCGCTGGCAACAGATCTTCGATCCGCAGCGGCTCGCCGTCTTCGTCTTCGACTGCTGAGTCGCTGAAAGTCTCTGGCTTCTTTTTGCGAAAAAGGTCCGTGATGCGATTGCGCGCAACGCGAAAAAGCCAGCCGGTCACATGTTCAATCGGCATCAGCAGGCGATTGGCTTCCACCAGTTCATAGAAGACCTCCTGGAGAATGTCTTCTGCGTCGCGGGAATCGGGCACACGACGGCGGATGAAATTGCGCAGGCGGGATCCTTCGACCGCAACGACTTCGGAGATTTGGCGGTCTTGCTCGGTCATCGCGGTGATGCTCGCCGGCTCATTCATTCATTGTTGAAGACGAACAGCGGCCGCAAATATTGTAGTGATTTAAGTGATTGGAGATGACTGATTGATCGGTGGCTTCGGCGGAGCCAGCGCGAGCAGAACTGCACCGATGACACTGAAGACAGCCCCGGCGATCAGCAGGTCGAGGCGTTCATTCGCAAGGTGGAGTGCCATGACAGCCATAACAGCGGCGTGCGCAAAGCTCGACCATGCGGCAAAGGTGATCACTCTGCGATTCGCCGACGGGTTACGCGCTGTCAGCAGCAAGAAAATCCCAAGCGTGAAATACAGGCTCATCATCATCGGCAAAGCGTCCTCTTTATTCGCCTGCCAGCTATCCCGTACAGACGTTACCAGGGGATAAATAGCAGCCGTAAAGAGCAGTCCCACCAACACCAATACGACCTTCAATGCTCGTTCCCGAATTCATTGTCTCCTCCCGGCGGGCCCTTCGTGGCCCAGGCTAAACGGAAAGTCCTACGCTAGGACAGAATAAGAACAGACTTAAGGTGTAGCCACGTTTGCTTTTGCCGGCGCAAACACCAGCAGGATTATGCCGATGACGGCAAACATAGCCACGCCGATCAGCAGATGCACGCGTTCGCTCGCATCGCCGAACGACTGTACCGCCATAACGCCGGCGTGTGCCAAGCTCGACCACGCAGCAAAGGCGACGAGACTGCGGTGCGAGGCAGGGTTGCGCGACGCCACGAGCAGGAAAACTCCCAGCGTGACATAAATGGAAAGCATCATCTGCAGGGTCGGTTCCTGACGCAACAAGAAAACCAAGGGGTAGATAGCAGCTACAAAGAGTAGTCCCACCACAACCAACGCAACCTTCATCGCTCGTCCTCGGGTCATGGCTTCCTCCTGTCAAATCTCAGTGACACCTCAATCGGAACTGACTGTCTGAGCACGGGCTCCGTTTGTTCCATACATTTTTGTAAACCAAACGCGAAACAACCAGAAAATCAGCAGGACCAGTGGCAGGAGAGCCGGAACAAACCATACGGCTGCTCCCCGCCACGCCGCAGGAAACACTTGTTGTTGTCCCAGAAAGAAGGATCCTGTCGCAACGAAAAACGAAAAACACATGCGCCAGAGATGCCGGACGACCCGCTTTCCTCCAAAAACGCCGCCTCGCGCGAGCATGCGAATGTCCCCCGCAGCGGCAAGCAAGACCACAGTCGCCAGGAAGAAGAACATTCCTGCGGGCACTCCTCTGATTGTTCCGCTCGGGCTTCTTGCCGCCTCGAATCCGAAAGCAAGCATGCCAGTTCCGGCTGCCAATGCGACCGCAAGCGCAATCCAATCGAGAATGTTTCTTTCCCCGTCCCGCCGCCTAGCCGTCAACCATGCCGTTGTCACCAAATAGCACGCAAGAATTCCCCCGAACACGTTGTTCATTTCGTGTTTCATCACCGCCAAAGTCGACCCGCTCGAACCCATAGCCAGCATCGCTATTACAAACATGTTTCCAACAATTCCATGCCAGCGCGAACCTTTGCGAAATGTCATCGCTGCGGCGCCGGAAAGTATTCCTGTAATTCCCCCGCAAATATGAAGCGTCAGCAGGATAAGTCGCATCGCTTCTCCTTCTTTGCCAATTAAATCGGCTCGCGATTCCGTCGAATCCGCACCGCTGCCGCCAAAAAGATCGCTGCAGCAATCCATCCGAGCCAGAGTCCGGGGTCGCTCAAAAATCTCCACGGCGTCAGATGTGTCGACGGCATCATTCCAGCCCCTTGTTCTGCTTCCATTCCTCCGGAGACGCGGTACCCAATCCACTGAGCAAAATGCGATGTATTGAACACCAGCTTTTCAAGCATCCCTGCGCAGAAGGGCGGCAAGACTGCCCAGACCAGTGCCGCGCGCCGCGCCCACGCGGAAATCAGCAGCATCCAGCAATAAATTGGTGCGTACCAAAGAATGTGCACTGTCACCATGTGGTAGAGCAGCCCCAGCGCCTCTTGCACCAAAGATAGCTGCGTCCAGAGCGGCCACGCACTCAATCCGTTTAAAGTCAGCACCACGCTGCTTAGCACCAACATCACGAAACCAGTGATAACGAGGACGATGTACGCCACTGCAGGTAAAATCAAAAACGGAATGCTTACCTTGGAAAGTACCGTTGTCAGGTCCGAAACCGGCAGCGACTTCCAGAACAAGATGCTCCGATCCTTGCGTTCACCCTGAAGCGCGTCCAGACAATAGAAAATCTCGACGATCGTCGCGACCAGCATGATGGCTACCGCCGCGAACTCGTATGAACTTCCAAGCGCTTTCATCTTTGCCGGACCGGTTATCGCCTCGCGCATTTGCGCGGGCAATCGAAACAATGTAAGCAAAAATCCAAACAAAAAAACGCCAGCTGCGCCCACCGGCCCAACATAGACGGCGCGGTGCTCCCACAACTCCCGCCGCACACACCAATAAAATATTTCCGTCCAACGGACCGTCCTCGCTGCTGCTCGTGCTTCTCCCGCCAAGCTTTGTTGTGCGACATTCGCTTCCGGACTCATCGTACGCCTCCCGCCCCGCCGTGCCCTCCTACCACTGCGACAAACAGATCCGCGATGCCCGGCGTCCTCGCTTCCCCCAGCGTTGTTAGTTGTTTTCGATCAGCGCCGTCGAACAGCAGGATGCTTCTCCCCAGCGATTGCCTTTCGTGCATCGGTCGCAGCGCCCTCGCAGCTTCCAGCTTGTCCGGAGGCACTAACACTTCCGTATACCGCCTCTCAAACTCCTCCATGCTGCAGCTCAGCACGATTCGTCCGCGGTCTATGAACATCAGGTCCGTCAGCACATCCTGAATCTCGTCCACTTGGTGCGTCGTCACTACAATCGTCCGGCTTCGATCGAAGTAATCATTGAGCAACGAATCGTAAAACTGTTTCCGAAACAAAATGTCTAGCCCAAGTGTCGGCTCATCCAGCACAAGCAGCCTCGCGTCAATCGCCATCACCAGCGCCAGATGCAGTTGGGCCACCATTCCCTTCGAAAGTTCCTTCACTCTGCTCGTCCGCTTGATGCTCGTCTTTGCGATAAATCCTTCCGCTTTCGTACGATCGAATCGCGGATGCACTCCCGCAACATAGTCGACCGCCTGCGACACGCGAATCCATCGCGGCAGCACAGCCACATCCGAAATAAAGCAAGCGTCGAGCATCAGCTGCTCGCGGCTCGTCCAGGGATCGCGTCCCAGCACCTTCAGTTCTCCCTCATAGGGAATAAGTCCGAGAATTGCGTTCAGCGCCGTCGTCTTTCCAGCGCCGTTCGGCCCGACAATCCCCAAAATGCGCCCCTCTTCGACGCGCAAATCGATTCCATCCACCGCGACTGTCGTTCCAAAGGCTTTGCGGAGCCCGCGCGCCTCAATGCATGCCATGTTTAGCGTTCCTCCTCTGCCTTGCCCTTCCACAAATCTTCAGCCTTCAACCCGAGCCGTCGAATCTTCTTCAGCACTTCCGGCCACTCTTCCTTCAAGAAATCTCTGCGCTCGTTTTTCATGAGCGATTCCCGCGCGCCATCTTTCACGAACATGCCCAGCCCGCGCTTGCTCTCCACCAAATTTTCGTCCACCAATTCCTGATAACCCTTCAGAACCGTGAGCGGATTGACCCGGTATTCCGCCGCCACATTGCGCACTGATGGCAGAGGATCGCCTTCCTTCAGCACTCGGTCGAGGATCATCGCCACGACGCGGTCCCGAAGCTGGCGGTAAATCGGCTGATTGTCATTCCACTCACGGTCCATCAGATTTCCTGATAACTCCTGTCCATCAACATCCCTTCAGGACTTCGCTCGTTGCAGCTCAAAGTGTGCGTGGACCGGCTTATCTCCCTCCATGAAAGTCCACTCCTCGGAGTGATGGTTCGCGTCGATAGCAGTGAACACTGCATGGTGCATATGCCCGTATTGCGTGCTTCCGGCAACGTCAACAAACTCGAATTCCACCGTCTTTCCGTCCGACGTCATCTTACCGGCCATGCGGGGCCGATTGCCCGCATCGCAATAGTGGGTTAACAGCAAGCGATCGCCGTCCAGATAAAACATGGTGATGGGATCGTCCGGCCTTCCCAATCCGTTCATCTCGTGCAGAAGTGCATTGCCCATGGACGTCACGCGCAGTGTGACATGCAGGGACTTGCCATCAAGGTCGGTCCCGGTGCCCGAGAGTACACCATCCCAGGAACCCGCTAGGCTTTTCAGTTTGTCGAAGGATTTTTGCGCGTCCGACTTTTGCGTGTCCGACTGGGCAAAAGCCAAAGTGGACAGCGACACAAAAACAAGGACGGAAAGCATACGGCGAAGCGATTTCATGTTTCATTCTCCTTACTTTCTTTACTTTCGTCTTAGAGTCACTCGCGTGCGCAGGCGCGGGCAATCCCAATAGGTGTTATAGTATGCTATAACACTAGATCACAGCGCAAGCTTTTTTTGTCTTTTGTCAAAATAGGGGAAGAGCCGTGAAATCAGGCCGCCGGCACGCCGTGAATCCGAGACGTGTCCGGATTTTCTTTAAATGAAGCTCCCTCCGCTTGTTTGAGTCAACAGATGCCCATCCTCTATTACTTGTCCTAAAATGCTCGTACTGGGACGACAGCCAAGCTACGGTAGGGTTAACGGACGGAGACCAGATGGAACTATGGGACGACGACCTCACGAGGTTTGAGGCGAGCGGTGCCGCGCCGCTACCAACCTCAAATAAAGAAGGTTACATCGATCACGAGGGCGCTCGGATATGGTACAGCACTTACGGATCTGGCTCGCCTGTAATCTTGCTGCATGGAGGACTCGGTCATAGTGGCAACTGGGGTTACCAGGTTCCAGCGCTTGTGGAAAATGGTTTCCGCGCACTTCTGATGGACAGCCGCGGCCACGGCCGCAGCACGCGGGACACGCGGCCGTACACGTATGAACTGATGGCGTCCGACGTTCTGGTGGTGATGGACAAATTGCATCTCGAAAAGGCCTCGCTCGCAGGCTGGAGCGACGGCGCGTGCACTGCACTAATCCTTGCAGCGATCGCTCCCACACGCGTCACGGGAGTCTTCTTTTTCGGCTGCAATATGGACCCCAGTGGCGTAAAGAAATTCGAACCGGGTCCGGTCATAGACCGTTGTTTCCGTCGTCATGCAAAGGACTACGCCCGGCTTTCTGCGACGCCAGACCAATTCAAGGATTTCGTCGAAGCCGTCAGCCTCATGCAGAAAACTGAACCGAATTACTCTGCCCAGGATTTAGCCAGGATTAGCGTGCCTGTCTTGATCGTGCAAAGTGAACACGATGAATTCATCAAACGTGAACACGCCGAGTATCTGGCTGGCAGCATTCCAAACGCACGGTTATTGATTCTGGATAAGGTGAGCCATTTCGCGCCTCTGCAAAGACCAGAGCAATTCAACGCCGCAATGTTTTCGTTTATTAGCAGGCTTTAGGGCTCCGTGGCTAGCAACTGAGGGGAATCGGCCGCCGCCGTCTATTTCCCGAACCGACGAACGCTGAACGAAATCGGCAGCCCGACCACCACCATGTGCACAACCAGTCCCAGAATCACATCATGAAGTTCGTAAGGGCCTCTCGAGTGAAGCGCGGAAAGCGGCAAAACCATATAGCTCATCACGAGCTCGACCGCCATGCCAAAGAACAAACCACACACCAACGGATGCTCGATCAAAAATCCCAGTTTGCGGCTCGCTCCGTAGTAAATCCCCGCCGCCGAGCAGGCAATAAAGAAATGGAGAATCACTCCCAGAATATAAGTGCCAATGCCTCCGCCGTGGATCGCTTGCCGCCCCAGCAGCCCGCCGGCAATCACCAGCGGAACCTTCCATCCAAACAGGATGCAGGCCTGCAAAAGGTCCAAAGTTCCGGCAATCAAGCCGCCCGCCGCGATCGCCCGCAAAGCGCTCCTTTTCCTCAATGCCCCAGATCGTCCGTTAGTCGCGGAATCTCCATTCATTTGAACTCTCCTCGATCACCTCTGATTTGTTCTCCATTCCCAAAGCCACGATAGGTGGGTCGGACCTAGAAAGTCCTGAACGTGGCCTGAAACATCCTGAATACTTCTGAAATTTTGTCTTTGTGTGACGGAAACAGATAGGAACTCCCGCCGTCTAAGAGCGGCAAGGGGAGTGGGTTAGGGAGAACGGCCCGACAGGTGGCGGCGGCTGCAAGGAGGGATATGCGCAAGATAATCAGTGCACTTTTCCTGGCGGGTTTTGTGCTGCTGGTCTTACATGCAGGCGGGCAAGTGATTAAGGAGCGAACGGACGTCTATCGGCTGGATTCCATGGACAAATTGGAAACGGTCAATACTAAAGCAGAAATTATCACATACCGCGGAAAGAGAGCTTTGCACCTGGCTCCGGGGCAAAATCATGACACGGATCGAGGCTCGATGATTGCTCTCGTGGGCGGTACGGATTTCAAAGATGGAACAATCGAAGCGGAGGTTGCGGGCGTGCCGATCGCGGCAATGGACCCAACCGCGCGAGGATTTGTGGGCGTCGAGATTCGGGCGCAGGAACATGGCGCGCGCGCTGAGAACATTTATCTTAGGCCGACGAATGGCCGGGCGGATGACCAGCTGCGGCGCAATCACTCGGTGCAGTACGAGTCGCTCCCGGAGTTTCCGTGGAACCGATTGAGGAAAGAAGCACCGGGAATGTACGAGTCGTATGTTGATCTTGAAGCTGGTGCCTGGACGAAGATGAAAATTGAAGTCGCAGGAACAAAGGCGCGGCTTTACGTAAACGGAGCAGAGCAGCCCTGCCTGATTGTGAACGATCTGAAGCTCGGCGATGTGCGGGGACAGATTGGCCTGTGGGCATACATTGCCACCGATGCATATTTCTCGAATTTGAAAATCACGCAGAAGAATTGAAGATTTTCGCGCAGACGGAGCATTTCAAAATGATGATGCGAAGAAAAGCACTTCGACTCTTGAGTTCAGCCTCAGCAGGAGCCTGGTTCACGGTGTCACCGATCGCTCGCAATTTTTCGGTTGCGTTCACTCCCTCTGCGGCGAACGAAAACTCCGTCCCTCCGCTCGCTCCCGGAGCACCAACGTCGCCGGAGCGAATGGCTCTGATTGAGGCATTTAAGAAACAATCCGAGGGCCTGCAAAAGAAGTTCGAGCCGCGGACGCACAAGAGCGACTGGGCGATGCCCTATAGATTGTTCCAGCCGGAAGCGTCTGGAAAACTTCCGCTCGTTCTATATCTGCATGGTAGCGGTGGGCTGGGCGACGATAACGAAAAGCAGCTGGGCCTTGGAAACATTTTCGGCACGCGCGTATGGTTGCTGCCCGAAAATCAGAAACATTTTCCTTGCTATGTCCTCGCACCCCAAACCGATCGCGGCTGGGTTCGCTACGATTTTTCGCAAAAGAGCGATGGCCCGCCGAAAATACTTTCCGGCTTGGGGGACGGCGCGCGCCTGGCATTCGAAATTATCGAAGCATTGCAACGCGAGTTCGCGATTGACGAGCGCCGCATCTACGTAACCGGCCAGTCCATGGGCGGCTCCGGGGTGTGGCATATGACGGCGCAGCGCCCAAAGTTTTTCGCTGCGGCGATGCCGTGCTGTGGAGCGGAAACGAATGAGGACGCCACGGCGTCGCTCGGCACACCCGTGTGGAATTTCCACGGGGCCTCGGATCAAAGCGTTCCTGTGGCATTGTCGCGCGACCGCATCGCGGCGCTTCGAAAAGCGGGCGGACATCCCATCTACACAGAGTACGCCGGAGTGGATCACAACGTCTGGCAATGGGCTTTCACCGAGCCGGAGCTGCTGAAGTGGGTATTCTCTCAACGCCGCGGCTAGCGGTTCTGGATGTAAACTCTGAGCCGCCCGCATGAAACACCCAATCACCACACCGCTCTGCATCGGCGACTGGTCCGTTAATCCCAGGTCCTGCGAAATCTCCCGAAATGGAGAAACCGCTCGCGCAGAAGTGCGCACCATGCGCCTGCTGCTGTGCCTCGCCGAGCATCCCGGCGAAGTCGTTAGCATAGATGACTTGCTCAACCAAGTCTGGACGGACGTCAGCGTATCTCAGGACTCGGTCTATCAGGCCGTGACGTCGCTCCGCCGTCTGCTCGGCGACGACCCCAAACAACCTACGTACATCGAGACAGTGCCCCGACTAGGCTATCGAATGGTGGCGAAGGTCAGTACTTATATCGATGAATCCGTCTCTCCGACAAACTCATCGGCTGTGCCAAGGAATTCCAGTCCGCGCCGCAGTGCCCGCTTCACGTGGACCGCTGGTGTAGCACTCTGCCTCGCTCTCGTTTCTCTGCTGCTATACAGAGCGTTCCCATTTCACAACAAGTTCGCAAATAACAATCTCTCCGCGTCACCCATTCCCACACAGCCACAAAATTCCATCGCCGTGCTGCCGTTCCTCGACCTGACCGACGACATGAACCAGGAGCCTTTCGCCGACGGCATGACCGAAGAACTGATAGACAAACTCAGCAAAATCCCTGGTCTTCGGGTGCCGCCTCCCACGTCCTCCTTCTACTACAAGGGCAAACTGTGGCCGCGCTCAAAAGGAACTCCTCAAATAACCATCCCGGAGATCGCCAAAGCATTGGGCGTCGCGTACGTACTCGATGGCAGCGTGCGCAAGTCAGGCTCTAGAATCCGTATTGATGCACGGTTAGTTCGCGCAGACAACGGCTACGTCATCTGGTCCGAAACCTACGACCGCCCCTTCGACGACATCTTGATGGTCCAGGACGATATCGCCACCGAAGTAACCAAAGCCCTGCGAGCATCCATCGAGTCCAAGCCGGGCCACTAAGCGATATCTCATTCGTTAGCAAGCCCCGATCCAGCTTGCGAAATATTTCTCCGCTTCGAATTGCAACTGGGGCATTTCCATAGCCGGAAGCTTCTATCCTCCGGCAAGACCACAGCAAGATACATAGGCAGCGCGTCTTGCGAGCACCAAACCTCAGGCATCATGTCCTGGTCGAACTCATCCCATTGTGCGTGACAGTGAAATATCCGTGCGAGCTACTGTAGTGGACTAAGCAATCAGGCTCCGGGCAGGCATACGCGAGAGTCTGTGCCGCCCCGCTGCCAGTGTACAGAGGAACTTGCGTAAGTCTCATCTGAAGATGATGCTCGTGGCAGAGTGGTTGAAGCGCCCCGTTCTTCTGCGGGGGCCTCCTGCGCGTTCGGAAGCATTTTAGAGGCGTCTTATCCAATGGAGCCCGGACTGGAGAGGCAGATTGCGTCGGAGTATTTTTTTCCATAAATCACCTCGAGTGGACACCCACCTTCGTATTGGGCTCAACGCAAATCGCGTGCCAATCCACAAGCGGACGCATTCCCTTGAAACAACTGGAGATAGGGAATCTTCAGGAGTAAGTCGTCGCTTCGAGTTTTTTCCACAAGAGGAAGAAATTACAAGCACCAGTACGCTCGAATTCGCCTTTTGCATTGACGGGTCATCTCTTAGCTGACGGAAAGCCCTGCGGAAGTTGTTAGGAGTGCGGTGACTAGTTGGAGAAGGCGGTCTCCCCCTCAGAGCGAGACCGCCTTTGGGTTGTTTCATAGAGGTACTGCACGCAATCTAGCTTCATAGGGGGTGCCGGTCCATCCGGTAACGACCCGATTAGAGCCTCCGGTCAATCCTTGCGCGCGGCAATTTTGTGTTGGCTCATGCAATCTTTCCGCTATGACACATTCCGAGTCTTGTTAGGCCTTCTTCAAAGCACGAGCGACCAACTCGTCCACTCGGGAAAGCAAAGTTTTAGGACGGGAGACTCGTTCGACCTCTTGTAACCGAGAACCAAATCAATAGTCGGCGCATCTCCTTTGAGAGGACGGGGATAGCACTAAACGCGCATGACCAAGAAATGCCATCCCCGCCGGTGTCAATTCAACGCCGCGAGCGCCCCGCGTCAGCAGTTGAGCTCCGACCTCTGCTTCAAGATCCCGGATCTGCCGGCTCAGCGAAGGTTGTGACGTGTGCAGCGTTTGTTCTGCCGCAACGGTCAGACTTTCTGCCTCAGCTACCGCAACGAAATAGCGTAAGTGTCGTAATTCCACTTGCATCTCTATGCTCTTGAGGCATCGCCCTCAGCTTACAAAGTATCGCGAAAGTCTGCTACATCGAGCTTGCAGTGCGCATCAGAAGGGTGATTCGAGTATGCGGCAGAAAGGCTTGACGGCCTCATCAGCCATGCTTGGTTAGCAGGGCTAGCTAGCTCAATAGAAAGAACAACGGGTTCTCAATAAGGGAGAAAAGCAATGCCTAAGAAACTAGAAGGAAAGATTGCACTCATTACGGGCGGTTCACGCGGTATTGGGGCCGCAATCGCAAAGCGTCTGGCCGCAGACGGAGCAAACGTGGCCATCACCTACACGAAAGGCGCAGACGCGGCCGCGTCGGTCGTTAAGGAGATTGAACGCGCAGGCCGAAAGGCGATCGCAATTCAGGCGGACGCCGCCGATGCCGCCGCCGTCAAAGCCGCAGTCGAAAAGACCGTCGCGACCTTCGGCCGGCTGGACGTCCTCGTGAACAATGCCGGCACGGCCATCCCCAAACCGTTCGAGGAGGCCACGCTGGAGGAACTGGACCGCGTGATTGACATCAATATCCGTGGCGTCTTCGTTGCAACGCAGGCCGCGCTGAAGCACTTAAAGAAGGGCGGCCGCATCATCACAATCGGTTCGTGCGTAGGGGAACGCAACATGACGCCCGGCCTCACGCCGTACGCGGCGACAAAGGGAGCCGTCAAGATGTTCACGCAAGGCTTGTCCAGAGAGGTCGGGGCCCGCGGTATCACGGTTAACAACGTCCAGCCGGGTCCGATCGACACGGATTTGAATCCCGTCGCCGGCGATTGGGCCACGCCCCAGATTGCCAACACAGCACTCAACCGCTACGGATCGGTTGACGAAGTCGCCGCACTGGTAGCGTTCGTAGCCAGCCCGGAAGCTTCGTACATCACCGGCTCCAACCTCACCGTCGACGGCGGCACCAACGCTTAACCGCTGCACGCTTTAAAAAGGAGAGTTACACAAAATGAGTTCAACCGTTGAATCGAAAAACAAAGCGCTCGTTCTGGAAGCGTTCGACACACTATTCAATAGACGCGACTACGTTGCAGCCGAGAAGTTTTGGTCACCTCACTACATCCAACACAGCGCTCATATCGCTCCCGGCCGTGAAGGCTTGTTCGATCTCATCAAGAGCCTTCCACCAACGCTCAAGTATGAGCCAGGAACGATCGTAGCCGAGGGAGATTTTGTAATCGTGCACGGACGGTTTTCGGACTTCGGTTTGCCCGTGAACTGGATTGCTGCAGACATACTTCGTATCAAGGGCGGGATTCTGCTCGAACACTGGGATGTAATCCAGGACGAGGCGACGCGTGAATTGTCAAAGAGCGGCCTGCCCATGTTCGGCGAAAAATTTCCGACGGGAGCTGCAAGTAAAAGATAAAAGCCTCCGTCGCTCCATTTGCACAAAGGAATCTTTCGAATGTCCTTGACACGCACACTCACGAAGAACAGTATCAGTACGAAGTTTCGCTGTTTGAGGCGAAACGCCCGCTTCTCAGTCCATTTGCAGCTTCGTTAAAGGACAAGCTCCGCATCGAGCGCCAACTGGGCAGAACCTACCGGGTTCTTTTTATTCCTCGCGCGGGGCCCGATCTCCTGTTCGACGTACAGGTTGCACAACCAACACGCCAGCGGTTTAAGGCCAGATGGCTCAAGCACTACTCGCTAGATGCGAGTAGGAAGTTCGTTTCTTTCAAAAAGGAGATTCACCATGTCTGAACAAAACAAAAATATCGTACGCCGTTTGTTCGAAGAAGTTTGGAACAAAGGCCAGGTGTCTGTGGCAGACGAGCTCTTTGCGTCTAACTACACTCACCACGACAGTTCCACACCGGACCTCGGCCGTGGCCCCGAGAGTGAGAAAAAGAGAGTAACCCTCTATCGCAATGCCTTCCCCGATCTTCGCCTCACGATCGACGACATCCTTGCCGAAGGCGAAACCGTAGTAGCTCGCTGGTCTTGCCGGGGCACCCATAAGGGCGATCTCAACGGGATTGCGCCAACAGGGAAGCAAATCAGCATCACTGGTGTGAGCATTGCCCGCTTTACGAACGGCAAAATGTTCGAAGGCTATGTCAACTGGGACGCTTTGAGCCTCATGCAACAGCTCGGAGTCGTTCCTGAACTCGGAAAAGCAAAGGCCGCCGGCGCATCCGCCTCCACAAGGTAACGTCCAGGCTTCGTCGAAAAACCGGAAGGCCCGATCATACATCGGGCCTTCGGTTCGATCTCCGCATCCCATCGTTGAGACCTCCCGCCGGAACATTTAACTTGAATACTGACTGACAGCAGGATTCAAGGTGTTGTCGCGGACGCCGTTTCGCCCACCATGCACCGGAGGAGCGACAGCTAGCCCAGTGCGTGCACTGGGTCCGAATGCCGCACATAACGAGCGCCGCAGGCGCGGCACTTGATTCTCGCGTCTCGCGTCAGGCTAATTCGCGCGGACAACGGCTGCGTCATCTGGTCGGGGTGGCACATTCAGAAATCGGCAGTAACTTCTTGCGTGGCCTACCTTTTGCGATTCTGGTTTGCGCAGAAGGTAGGCGTTCTTTTCTTCCTGTATCGGAAATCTTCAACCCCGCCATTTCTCCATCGTCGCCTCGCAGCTCTGCAATCTTTCACTCAAAAGGGCTTGACTGGGATTTTTGGCACGGAACTCTTTACGCGAACCTTCGTATAGTTCGTGGAAGGAGTTCAAACGCGTGCGATTCCTTTCTGCCATCCCCATCGTAATCATCGGCCTCGCCGTCTCCGACATTCCGCAATGTAGGGCCAGAGCTTCAGCTCCACCTCTTTTCCTCTTTCAGGAACAGCCACCACAAAAATATCCGCCTCGAGGCCAGTTGTTCGACATCGGCGGCCGCAAACTGCACCTGAATTGTTCCGGCAAAGGAAGTCCAACCGCCATCTTGGTGGCCGGTGGAGGTGCCTATTCGATTGACTGGGCTCTTGTACAACCGAAAGTCGCGGAGAACACGCGGGTTTGTTCCTACGATCGAGCCGGGCTAGCATGGAGCGATGGTCCCGCCGACGAAACGGTCGAGCAGACGATCGGCGATCTTCACGCGCTTTTGCGAGCGGCCGGAGAAAAACGGCCGTACTTGCTGGTCGGCGCATCCATCGCCGGAATCTACATTCAAGCCTACCAACATGCTTTTCCGGAAGAAGTCGCCGGCCTCGTTTTCACCAACAGCAGCAATCGCGTCGGCCTGCAGGCAAAAGGGAAGGCCGGTCTCCTTTGGGACCTGTCAGAGGATGACGTGCGGTCAGCATTCCCGCCGTCATCTCCACCCTTTGATAAGGGAGCTGCGCCTACTCGCGAAGACGAGCCTTTTGATCGCCTGCCTCCGGACTTACAGAAGGTCCGCCTCTGGCTCGATGTGCGCCAATGGGAAAATTGGGATCCAGCAAAGGCTGGCCCCGAGTCTCTCCTGTCGTGGCGAAAAGAATTTTTGAGGGAATTCGCCCAATCCGACGGAGCCAAGGAGCCTCCGCTCGGAAATCTCCCCGTAGTCGTAGTCTCGAGCAACCCAATCGCAACCGAATCCGAGCGCAAATCCCGCGATGGTGCCGCAGCCCGCCTCGACTTCCTCAGTTCAAACAGTGTCCACATCACCGCAACAGGCAGCGGCCACGAAATTCAACTCTACCAACCCGATCGCGTAGTGCAGGCGCTGAGGCAGGCAGTATCTGAGGTGCGGAAGCGCTAGGCGGCCCGCCACAGCGCTCAACCGATACGGCTTCGTTGAAGGAGTTGCCGCGCTGGTGGCATTGATTGCCGCTCAGATTCCGCCTCTGGAGCTGTTGTGTGCGGCCGCTCGAGTCTCGATCTTGCAATGCCGTAGCACTTCGTCGGTGTTTCGGGAGGATCGTCCGTCCCAGGAATCATCGTCCTCAGGAAGCCGCCCAATGATGTGTCCCAGTTCGTGAAGCAATAGCGTAATTTGCGCTTCAGGTGTATTTCCCCCGTAAGAAGCGATTGTCAACTGACGGATGCCATCGGGCCTAGGCAACAATCCTCTTGGGTCCAGTTGCATGACAACCGAAGAGCGGTTGAAGAACGGTCCTCTGGCATTCAATAGGATGGTGGAGTTTCGGCCGCCATTCTCAATCGACCTGGCTCCCCATGGGTGTCTGAGGAGCTGTCCCCGTTGATTATCTTTCATGCCGTAAACATACGAAGTTCCTCTCATGTCCAGCTGGAAGTGCAACGACCGGAACACTTCGGCGGGATTAGGATCAGCCCCCTGGAACCATGCGGTGCACGCATTTCCATCTTGCAAGATCTCCATAACCTGACCACGCGCCCGAGCGATCGTGTTGCCCCGTTTACCCAAGGCCAACAACTCCAGCTCGACGCGATCGTCCTGCTCCGGTGCAAGCTCTGAATAGGATCGACTTGGCGCAAGCAATACGAACGAAAGTACGGCAGCAGCGATCACTCCTTGGGGCAGTACAAATAGCCCCAGCTTTTTGCAAATCACCACCCTGCCAGAGCGGACTGCGGCTCTCAGATCCCCAACGAATTTCTCTACTAACCCCTTCAGTTTGTCCATGCCGACTGCCATTCTTTATTCTCCATTTCGATTGCAATTCTTTGAATTCTCATAAAGTGATGGGCTCGTGAGGACTCACAAAACTGCTCTTTCGGGTTGGGCCCAGGAAGCGATTCCTGCTGCTTCCTGGGCCGTTTGACGCGCACTAACTCTCATCCATGGCGCCTTCCATGCACATGAATAGGCGAACGAGCGCGGATGAATCGAGTGCTCGACTATCGTGCGCACCGGGGCCGGGCTACTTATTTCTGCTCGGGTCGTCTTCAGGATTCACGTAATTGAACTGGAAGGGAGATTGGCCGTGGACCTGTACGATGGTCTCTCCGCAAGCCATGGCGAAATGGTGCATTTCAGGGTCAAGAAAGGCAAAGCTACCGGCCGTGAACGCTGCCATCTTGTTGGGTTCGAACTCATCCCCCATGCCGACTTTGAACGTTCCCGAAATAATCGTGACGTTCTCGCGGCTCGGGTGCCAATGAGGGGCGATGCGGAATCCATCGGGCATTTTCAAGCGAATGGTGTAATCGCCGGTGGAGGCGGTTGGGTCGCCTTCAAGGACGGCAAACTGCGCGCCCGGACGTACAACCGGCGGTGCCGGCCCCCACGGAATAGTATCCGGGGTGAATGCATTCTTTGCGTGCGAATGATCATGCGCGGAACTCTGGAAAAACAGCCCCGCCGAAGAGAACAGTCCAGCCACTGCAAGTACCAGGAACAAGTAGCGTTTCATCATTGAGCCTCCATTGCTCTGTATCGAACGGTGGCATCATGTCTTGGACAGACGACGATTCCAATGAAGGGAGGATACAGTTTGTCTATCTTTTCTATATCGTCGCAAACCATTGATTCTTAGCGGATAATGAGTCCCGGAATCCTCATGCGCGTTAAAAAACTGGCGGCGAATGAAATTGAACTGGACCTGGGGCGCTACGAACTTCGCCGCCGGGGACGCCGAGTCAAACTCGAAAAGAAGCCCATGGAACTCCTGATTTTTCTGGTGAGCCGGCGCGAACAATTGATTTCCCGAAAGGAAATCGTCGCGAAATTGTGGCGCTCGGATCTGTTCATCGATACCGAACCCAACATCAACAACATCGTACGAAAAATCCGAACGGCGCTGGGTGACCACTCCGCTAAGCCGCGCTTTCTGGAAACCGTGGTGGGCAAAGGCTATCGATTTATTGGACCGTTGCGCGTGATTGATGCGCGTTATCCACAATCCGATTTTGCATCGGGTGCCATGCGTGAGGTCAGCCGGGAGAAAGCGGGCGGATGGAGCGAACGCTCGTCGCTAGCCGTCTTGCCCCTGATGCTTCTCGGGAAGCCCACCGATGACAGTGGTGTATGTCTGGGGCTTGCCGACGCATTGGTGACGCGTCTCGGAAATTTGCCGGGCGTGGATGTTCTGCCAACTTCCGCAGTGCTGAATATGCCGGTCGAGGCAACACCTGCGGAGACTGCTTCCCGTCTTGGCGTGCGCTTTGTTGTCCACGGCGCCATTCAAATGTCAAAAGGCGTGTGGCGTCTTTCGATGGAAATGTTTGACACCCATTTGCATAGCGCTTGCTTCACAAGGAAAAGCGATTTGGACGTCAACCATTTGTCCGACCTTGAGGATGAGATTGCGAAGCAAATTGCTGTGGCATTAAACCGGCCGCTCGGGCCGGGAATGGTCCAACGCCCACGATATAGCAAGGACCCTATGGCGTATGCCGAATTCGTACGCGGCTACCGGCTCAGTTTCTCCGGCGATCCAGGGGAACTCCAAGAAGCCATTCAACACCTGGCCAACGCGGTTACTCGTGATCCCGTTTTTTCCTTGGCGCATGCCGCCTTTTCCGTTGTCTGCGCGACTCGCCACTTTGAACTTGATCCCACGAGCGCATGGCTGGAGAAAGCCGAGTTTCATTGCCGTCGCGCGCTTGCTCTGGATCCGGATTTGCCCGAAGGGCACGTCGCCAACGCTTTTCTATTGTGGGGTCCGTCGAAGAACTTCCAACACCTGGAAGCGATTGCCGAACTCAAGCGAGCCCTTGCGCTGCAATACAATCAGCCCCAAGCCTACAATCGTTTGGGTACGATCCTGGCACACATCGGGCTGTTCGACCACGCACGTGAAATGTATGAGAGAGGGCGGCCATTCCATCCTAGAAAAGCCGTCAGCCACAGCCTCGTGCAAGTGTACGTTTGGAACCAGGAATTCGATTTGGCGCGGGAGGAGATTCAAGCGTGGCGCGCCGAGAATCCGGACAACAAGTATCCCGTTTACTTTGCTCCGCAGGTGGCCATGATGAGCGGTGATTTGAAAGGGGCAAGAATCCTCCTGGATGAGGCGGCACAGCTTTTGCGCGAAGATCCCCTCATCGTCAGTTTGCAAGGTGTCTTTTACGCGTCGATGGGGAGAGAGGGAAAGGCGCTCGACTGCCTGTCAACGGCGTGTGCGAGTCCAAAATCCTTCGGACATGCACACCACACTTACTATCAAATTGCCTGCATACTTGCCTTGTTGGGACGACGGGAAGCTGCCTTCGAGTGGCTGGAGCGAAGTGTTAGCTGTGGATTCGCGTGCTGGCCTTTTTTTCTGAAGGACCCTTACCTCAAAAATCTACGTGAGCTTCCGGCGTTTGAAGTTCTGGTGAGCTCGTTGCAAGCCAAGTATCCCGATCATCTCGGATTGCTCTAGCCGCGGGTGGTACACGCGAAAATCGGGATATCTGTCCCGAGCGAGAACCGGGAGTCGAGGGACCTCTCTTATATGGGACAAAGGAGAGCTGCCCGGACTACTCAGGCGCGCGAAGATACGCGGCCCCGTGACGGTAAAGCCCCGCGGATGGAATGGCCTGCGAGAATACAATGCGAATCGGAACGAAGATCGCCCCGCTGCCCGGCGTATAGGGAACTGCAACTTCCAGCCGCGTCCCTTCCGGATACTGATTGCGGCTGCGAAACGCGATGCCGCCTTTGGACAAATCCTCGCAGACGGCAACTTCTTCCTGAAAACCGCGCCGCCGGATACACGCAAGAATGCGCGCTTTCACGCGAGTGCGATTTCTGCGAGGAAGCACTCGCTCTTCAACGGGTTTTCGTGTCGCCACAATATGTTCCGACGGAAGGTCGGATTGCACTTCGACCCAAATCGAGGGCGCTTCGCACAACTTGCAGAGCCGCGCGACGCACTTGCGAACCTCGAACGATTTCAGCTCAAGCTCATTCAAATACACCACTTCGCGCCGCTGGCAAAAGCTGCACTCCATGAGCATCCGCGCGAGCGCTTCATTGGCCTTTTGCGGAGTAGGGAATTCGATGTCCCAGAAATCCGTACGTAGATCCAGAATGTGGATCGCATAGAGAAAGCCTTCGGGCTCCTGATCTATCTCGGCAACGATGCGCGCGCGCACCGTCTTCGTGTGGTCGCCTTCAAGCTGACGCTTCAGCGTGAGCTCTTGCCCCTGCAGCAACTTTTCCGGCAGCCGCAAAACGCCGCCATTCCGGCTGACGAGCAGGGTCTGCGCCATCTGCTTAACCATCACGCCGCCGGAGCCAAACCACGACGCCTCCACGGGCATGCGAAATGCCACGCGGTCGCTCTGGCGCAGTCCTTCGGTGCGGGTTGTCGTCACGGTCGAAAAGGGAAGACGCCTCAATTTCAGCCTAACACGGCCTTTTTCAGCGCTTTCGCCAACTATGCAAGCCTTGTCGTTAGCACTAATAACACCCGGTCGCCTCGGCGAGCTGCTGGAAATACCATAGGGCTAAGGCGGTTCCCTAGGGCAGGATCTGGCGCAGAAGCTGTTACCTTTTGGCGGTATGGCGGGACGAATCTGCACCGCGGCGCGCCCCATTACCGCACACTAAGGGGAGTAGCAGCGCCCAGAAAGTCGAGTTCGGTCTAGCACGGACCCAGCACCGTGAAGAACGTTATCTACATGGACGAACACCTGTCGAAAGGGGCCTCACGCGGCCTCTCGGTACGAGACCGCCGCTACGCGATTCGTTTTCCTTTTGCGGCCGATGCCGAATTCATTGATCTCGAAACCGGCAAACAGACCGAAGGCGTCACGTCGGATATTTCCCTGGGCGGATGCTTCGTCTGCACCAGCAAGCCTTTGGCGATTAAATCCCGCGTGCGCGTCACGCTGACGCGCAAAGACCAGCGCGTGGAAGCCCTGGCGGTAGTCCGCGTCGTAAAGCCCCGTATCGGAATGGGCGTCGAGTTTCTGGATGTCGAGCGGACGTCCTACGCTGTGCTCGAACGCTGGATAGATCAGGTCCGTCGTGCTCGCTAGCCGGCAATCACCTGATCCAGCAACTGTTGCACAGCGCGCTGCGCTTCCAAAATAGAAAAACGATGGTCCATCGCGCCCGCCAAATCCGTATTCGCGAACGCAATTCTCCCAAACGGAGCAGAACGCAAAACGTCGCGAGGAGCAGGTTTTTCATCCTTGCCGAAGAAGAATCCGGGTTGCGGACTTAAGTAAGCATGTCCCCAGCGATTCAGGATAATTCCCGCTATGTCCCGCGACGCATCAAACCCGGCGGCGGAAAACATGTCGGTGAATTGCTGCCGGATACGGCGTTCGTAATCGCGAAAAGAGGCCGTAATCATCTCCCCGCGGCCGCGGTGCCCTTGCTCTTCGGTACTGAAGCCAGGATAGGAATAGAGAACCTTTAGCGTAAGCACGACAGGAGAATCCGGGCTGATGGTCTTGGATACATCGCCCACGGTCGCGAGGCGCCGCAGCTCGATGTAGTTGCCGATGCCGCCGCCGAACCACCTGCACCCCGTGATGCCCAATTTTGCGAGGAAGCGCCAATTTCTTAGCGCAACATTGGCCATCATGCACGGCGAACGAAAAAATTGCGCGTAGGCTTCTCGATGCGTCACCGGCAAATCGCGAACGATGTGTTTTGCGGTCCAGCTTCCTCCCGCCATGACCACGGAGCGTGCGCGAACGCGAAATATTTCTTCGCCGACTGCGTAAACGATGGAGACAAATTCTGATTTTTCGGGTGCGCCTTCGTGACGAACGGAAATTGCGGTTGCGCCCAAACGAATTTTCGCATGGGAATCTTTTGTATCGAGTGCAACGAAACTGACTGTGCCTCGCGTGACGCCTTCAACTGTGGCGTCACCGGAAATGGCGGCGGGAATTAATGTCTTCACCATGAGGCGAGCGATGGTTGTGTTTCCACCGGGAAACATTTGGACGGCCTCGCCCTTTTCTTCATACGGATGCAAAAGTTCGGCGGCGTAATCGCAGTAAGCGGAAAGCGCGTCCGCGCCGAGCCCGGAGCCTCCTCCTAAATCGGGAGAGAGGAACGCGCGGATAAAATCCCGCGAGAGATTGTACTGATGGATGTAGTGTTCCTCGAGAGTAACGGAATCGAGATGACGTGAAATTGCATCGCCTTCATATTTTGGCGGCGCGAACGGCGCGGCTTCGGACGCGGCGCCGGAATACCAGCGCAAAAGTTCTTTTCTTTTTTCGTCGGAAACTGGCGCGTTTGCAAATTTCCTTCCGACGGGATCAATCTGCCAAACGCCGGGTTTTTTTCCGAATTGCGCGCCGAACCAGAAGCCGTATTGCCCCGTGCTCATTCCCGCGGCGTCGTATGGCGTGCAGCCGATGGGCATCTTCGGCCCCGGGCCGCCCCATTGTTGATATTCGAGATGCGGTTCTTTCAGACCAATGGAATCGTAAAATTGCGCGAGAAAACTTCGCGGATATTGGGCGAAGTAAATTGCCGATCCCTGGTGTGCAATCAACCGCTGGCCATCGACATCAAAACCGTTTTGCTTGGCCTCGCCGCCGAAAATTGGATGGTTTTCGAGAATTAGGGTGGTGGCATTTGGTCCAGCTTGGCGCATGAAAAATAATGCGGCGGCGAGGCCGCTGATTCCTCCGCCGACAATTACGCAGTCGAAGATTTCGCTGGTGTCCGTGGCGCTAGCGAGCGATTTTTCTAGATTGTCGCCGCGGAGCTTGTGTCCGGCAGTGAGGACTTCCCACGTGTTGCCGTTTGAATTTGCGTACTCGCCGATTCCTCCGAATCCATTCCAATCGGAGGCAGCAGATTCGGTTTGGGACTTTGCGGCGAGGAGTTGCGCCGGAGAAGCGGTATTGAGGAGTGCCGCTCCGGAAGCGAGCAGCGTGGTCTCAAGAAAATCACGGCGGGTAATCGCCGAGTCCATCCCAAGAACACAATCTCCGGTTCGATATGTATCGGCAGTCATCGCTCTGCACTCGACTATTGCTTCGTATCGAGCGGGTGTTTGCTCTTTTCGTAAAATTCGTTTTGCAGCTTCAGGCTTGCGTCATCAACCTTGATTGCTCGAAGAGCTTCGACCACGGCCTGAATCCAGCCTTCGAGGTTCCATTGACCGAGTTCTTTGGTGGCGACGGAGCCATCGCCGGAATAGTGATCGGGGAAGCGCGCATACCACCAGATGCCCGTATAAACCTCTTGAGGAAGTTTTACGCGAGCCTGGTCCGCGCCAGATTCCTGTTTGGCGCGGTCAACGTGAACAAGTTCGGGATGCGAGACCAGGGTATTTGCGGTTTCATTTTCGCCGGCGTGATAATCGACGCCGGTTGATTTTTTTGCGGGACCACCCTGGCGGCTACGTTCACCGATGATGGCGTACACGATGTAGTCGTGCGGTTTTTCAAGCAGCGATTGTGCAAAAAAGGGAATCAGGCTTTCATTGCCGCCATGGCCGTTGACGATGAGGATTTTCTTGCAGCCGTTGCGCGCCATTTCGTCGGTGGTTTCCTGCAAAAGTTTCAATTGGAGGTCGCGGCTGTAGGCAACTGTGCCCGGTTCGTGTTTTGCTTCGAAGATTTGGCCGAAATAGTATTCAGGGAAAACGACGGCAAATTCCTGCTCAACAGCGTGCAACGAAGCATAGCGGACGTTGAGAAGATCGGTTCCGAGGGGAAGATGCGGACCATGTTTCTCTAGGATGCCAAACGGCAAAATACAAACGCCTTTCGATTGAGCGATGGCGTCGCGGAAATCCGAGGCGGTAAGTTCCTCCCATTTGGGAGAGAGTTTTGTTTGAGCGCTTGCAGTCGCCGAGACAAGCGCAGTCATGGCGAGGATGAGAATGAGTCTTTTCAGCATGCTTCCTCCAATTGGAAAATTAGTGCGATAAATTATCGTTTGACTGGCGGCTGGCCTTCCGCCAGTGGGCGAACAAGCGTATTTTTTCGCCAGTCGTTGTTCGCAAGACCGTTCAGGTCCCAAACGACAAGGCCGTTGCGGACGGTCAACTGACAAACAAGTTTTGTGTGACCTTCCAGCTTGCCTCCCAGGCTGTCCACGAATCCAAAGTTGCCTTTCTCGATGCTGAGGACGGCAATGTCCGCATCGGAGCCGACGGAAAGAGTTCCAAGTTCTTCGTGGTGAATTTCACGCGCGGGATTCGAGGTCGAGAGCTGAATGACATCTTCGAGTTTCATGTCGAGATTCAGAAACTTGGACATGACATTCGTCATGTCCTTCATTCCGGCGTTCATACTGACGATGTGCAGGTCGGTAGAAATGGAATCAGGCACGAAACCTTGATGCACGGCAGGGTACGCCTGGCGAAAATCAAAACTTCCACCCCCGTGCCCAACGTCGAAAATCACGCCGCGGTTCTTTGCTTCGAAAAGATAGGAGCGAACCTTGCCGTCGGCGTCGAGCATCGGAATATAGTCAATGTACATGTGGGTGGAGATATCGCCCGGCCGCATTTTTTTGGTGACGAGTTCCTGGTAGGGGCGTTCGGGGCGGAAAACGCCAAAGTCCACCATGACAGGAACATTTGCGGCCGTGCCGGCTTCCAGCGCGCGATCCACGGCGGTCCATGCGGGATCTTCAAAGTGCGCCGTTTTGATTCCAACGATGACGCCGGGAAATTTGTTGACCATTGCGGCTGCAGCGACCGGATTCATGTCTTTGGTGTTTTGTTCGATGGGATAGGGGCCCATGCCGCTGCCAACGATGTTCAGGAAAGCGAAGACACGGGTTTTGGAGCGGTCAATCACGCGATCCTTGAAGTCAGGAAAATTTCTCCAGCCGGAACTGCCAGCGTCGGCGACGGTGGTGACGCAACTGCGAAACGTGAATCCGTCGGGATAGACGCTGTTGTCACCGTCGTAGCCTTCGCGGATTCCCGTACCGGCATAGACGTGCGTATGAATGTCCACGAGGCCGGGTGTGACGTAGAAGCCATCCGCGCTGATGGTTTTCGCGGCGTCTTTCGGCGGGATGTTTTTTTCGACGGCGGCGATTTTGCGATCGCGGATCGCCACGTCCTTTATTTCGTGGATTCCGTTTTTCGCGTCGATGACGGTTCCGCCTTTTATGAGGAAATCGTATTTTTGTTGCGCGAAAAGCGGGGCGGAAAAGAGCAGGAAGAAGATTAGCCGCTTCATGGAATTCGCAGAGAAGCCCTTTCCGTAGATTTGAAACGATTCACTGGCGGGAAAGTATTGCAGAACGAGAAGGGAGTGTCATGGAGAATTCAGAGGATGGCGGAGGGGAGGACTACACGGGCCGCCCTGAAGGACGGCCTGTACATAGCTGCGGGCCGTCGGTGGAATGTGACGGCGATTGTGAGTGTGGTTAGGAGAAGCAGGGCTGGATCCATTGGATGGCGGTAACGGAGGGAAGTGTGCGTCACGTAGTAGATGAGAGGAAAGAGAAAAGGCACGAGTGCTAGCGGGGCTGCGTATGGATTCCGGCGGAGGAAGAGGAGCGCGACGCCTAAAATGGTTCCGAGCGTGGCGATTGCGTTGAAGATAAGAATCGCGCGAATCAGCGTGGAATCGGTGGAGCGAAAATCGTGCCAGGGCGACTCGGTGCCGAGCCAGGTTGCCGTGATGCGCCGCGCGGTGAGGCGCGCTTCGAGCGTGGGATGCGTGCGGATGAAATCCCAGGCGAGTGTGCGTTTTTCGTCCATGAAGGCGGTTTCGCCGAGTTGCCTGTAGAGGCGGACTTCGCCAAAGCGCGTGATTCGCTGAATGCCGCCGACGGCGTGTTCGTCGAAGATGTCGTTGTTGCCGAGCCAGAGTTCGAACGGAAGATTCGAGCGCAGAGGAATGAAGCGATGGAATTGCGTGTAGTTGCGGATGGTCCAGGGCGCGCAGCAGACGATTGCGGCCAAAACGGCGAGAGCCGGCCGCTTCCGCGACTTCGAATTGCGAATCGCGGCCCACAAAAGAAGGAAGGGAAAGAGGATGCCCAGCGCGGGATTGGTGAGGAGCGCGAAACCCCACAGAACTCCATAGCCGATCCATCCGTAGACTTTTGCGGATTCGGAAACTTCGAGTGTGGCCCAAAGAATGGTTGCGGCCAATAAAGCGGAAAGAGATGTGTCCCAAATCCATTCGAAAGGCATCATTACGCCGTTTGGATAGAGAGCCCAAAGCCATGCAGAGAGCGCGGCAACGACGACTCCACCGATACGCCGCGCGGTGAAGAAGAGTGGGATCACAACCGCTGCGGAGAAAATGCAATTGACCAATGCTGCCGCAAGAAATGAGGAATACGTGAACGCTCCGAATAAGCGAAAAATGCCGGCGAGCAAAGAAGGATAAACAGGAGCAAGCCAAGCCGTAGGGCCGGTCGGTTTACGAAAGACATCGCTATAACCGTGACCTTGTGTCAAAGCGAAAGCAATGTTGCCTGCTTCCTGGTCGAAAGAGACGGTTGCGAGGACTTGATGCGGAATTTTACGTTGCTGGTCCCAAACAAACGCGGCGCGAGCGAGGAACGCTGCGGACGTGATGAGCCAAACGGACGTTAGGAGGAGGAGAAGTCTGCGAAGGGGCACGATGAGAATTATAGGCAGTGGTTGACTGAGAGGGAACAAGTCAAATTGAGGAGGAATCGGGTATGATGCGGCACGGTATGGAAGACGAGGAAAAACACGACGGGCAAGTGCGGAAGTTTTCCGGACCACTTGTGATGGTCAAGCGGTTTTACGCATTGACCGAAGCCCTTTTGGCGAAGAGCGTGCTCGATTCCGCGGGAATGGCTTCGCTGCTCACCGATGAAGACGTGGTCCAGTGGATGTATCCGAATCTGGTTGGTGGGCTGAAGTTGATGGTGCGACCCGAGGATTTGGAGTCGGCAGTTCAATTGTTGAGCCAGACTTCAGCGGAAGAAAACTCACTGCAAGAGGAAACAGCCTTGGAAGAGCTTCTCCGCAAGGCAGCGCGTCCAACTGAATCGGGAGACAAGAGAAAATGAAGACGATCAAGGGTCCGGCGATTTTTTTGGCGCAATTTGCGGGAGATCGGCCGCCGTTCAACAATTTGAATGACATTGCGCGGTGGGCGGCAAATCTCGGTTACGAAGGCGTGCAGATTCCGTCGTGGGATGCGCGGCTTTTTGATTTGAAGCGCGCTGCGGGGAGCAAAGAGTATTGCGATGCGGTGCGCGGCGTGCTCTCGCAGCATGGATTGGTAGCGACAGAGCTTTCGACGCATTTGCAGGGACAGCTTGTGGCAGTACATCCGGCGTACGACGCGGCGTTCGATGGTTTTGCACCTGCTTCGGTGCATGGAAACGCCGCGACTCGGCAGGCTTGGGCCGTTGAACAATTACAGTTTGCCGCAAAAGCATCCGCAAATCTTGGCATGAAAGCGCATGTGACTTTTTCTGGTGCGCTGGCGTGGCCGTATCTGTATCCGTGGCCGCAACGTCCGGCGGGACTCGTGGAAACGGCATTCGATGAACTTGCTGCGCGATGGCTGCCGATTCTGGATGCGTTTGATGCGGCGGGCGTGGATGTTTGCTTTGAGATTCATCCGGGTGAGGACCTGCACGACGGAGTTACATTTGAAATGTTTTTGCAGCGCGTGAAGAATCATCCGCGATGCAACATTCTTTTCGATCCGAGCCACTTTGTGCTGCAGCAGCTGGATTATCTGGAATTTATTGACCTGTATCACGAGCGAATCAGGATGTTTCATGTGAAGGACGCGGAATTTCGGCCGACCGGACGCCAGGGCGTTTATGGCGGCTATCAATCCTGGGCGAATCGCGCGGGAAGATTCCGCTCACCGGGCGATGGACAAGTGGACTTCAAGGCGATTTTTTCGAAGCTCACGCAATATGGATTCGACGGCTGGGCGGTTCTCGAATGGGAATGCTGCATCAAGAGCAGTGAACAGGGCGCTGCGGAAGGCGCGCCGTTTATTTCGCAACACATTGTTCAGTCGCCGGAACGCGCGTTTGACGATTTTGCGGCTTCGGGCACGGATGCCGCCGCGAACCGAAAGATGCTGGGGCTGGGTTGATCAGCAGAGCGGACTTACAGATTTGGGCGGACGGACTACTTTGCGAGGTTGCCAGGAAGCCGGCGGTGTTTTTAGCAAGTCTCTTCGCTTGAGGGACATTGGGTGTCTTCCGGAGAAGATTCTTACTTAGGAGCGTTCCCTGACGCAAGATTTTTTCGCCATAGATAAAAGAAAGGAACTCCCGCGAGGATGACTAGGAGGCCGAGGGAGGAGCGGACGGGGCGGACCATCCACAAGTTGGCTGTGAGAGCGATCGCCGCGATCAAAAAGATGAGCGGCGTCCAGGGATAGCCCCAGGCGCGGTAGGGGCGAAGCAGGTTTGGCTCAGTTTTGCGCAGACGGAGCAGGGCGATCGCGGCGAGGGCGAAGAAAATCCAGACGGCGAAAACAAAGAGGGAATAGAGCTCTTCGTATGTGCCGCTTAGGGCGAGGAGCGCCGCAACAAAACCGAGGAAAATCAACGCGCCGCCTGGTGTCCGAAAGCGCGGATGAACGCGTCCGGCGAATTGGAAAAATACTCCGTCGCGCGCCATGGCGTATGGGATGCGTGCGCCCGTGAGGACGACAACGTGAAGCGCTCCTAAAGCTGAAATGGCCATGGCTGCGGTGAGCCATGCTGCTCCACGCGAACCGGCAAACGATTGCACGACGTCCGACGCAACGTGCTGCGAGGCTGCGATGGATGCAAAGGGCAGCGCGCGGAAGTAAACGACGTTTGCAAGCAGATACAAGCTGGCCACGACGAGCAGTCCAATGAGGATTGCTCGCGGAATATTTTTTTGTGGCTGCAAGATTTCTTCGCCCAAGTCACCGAGATCATTGAAACCGTTGTAGGCCCACATGGCAGGAACGAGGGCGGAGAGCACGGCGCCAATCGTCGCCAGAACCGATGTGCTAGCACCTAAAGAGTATGTAGAGGATACGGCGCCGGCATGTTTTGCTCCGAAGAGAATTCCACCCAAGACGATGAGGGCAATCGCGCCCATTTTCAGCGAGGTCAAAAAAATCTGGATTGCTCCATTCATCTGTACGCTCAAATAATTTACGGCGGTCACGATAAGCACAATCAACGCTGCCAGCGGCTGCGCGACGGTGAATGTGAATTCGTAGTGCCCGAAATGAGCTGTGAACAACGGTGTGGCAACAACAGGGAACAAGAATCCAAGAAATCTCAAGAAGCCTGCGGCCAAAGCAGCCATGGCGACGGGTCGTTCGAGAAAAGAGCTCATCCAGCCAAAAAGAAATCCCCATAGGGGGCCCAGGCCTCGGCTCAAGTAAACATACGAGCCGCCGGCTTTTGGAAAAGCGGCACCGAATTCGGCGTAGCAGAATGCGCCGAATAAGACGATGAGGCCGCCGACAAGCCACGCGGCGAAAACCAGCGCGGCGGAGCCGACGGCGCGGGCCATGTCGCTCGTTACGAGAAAAACGCCCGTGCCGATGGTGTCGCCAATGACGACTGCAATCGCCGCCCAAAGCCCCAGGCCACGAACTAGATCAGGCCGCTCGGAACGGTCAGCCAAATTTGCGCCCGGTGTACACGAAGGCGAGAGCCTACTATCGGCGGAGTGGGCGGTCAACCGAGTCTATGTAGCTTGCAGCATAGCGCTTGCTGTGAATTCTTGCGGCCGGTAGTTTTGGCTCATAACTTCGCGCTATCATCGGGGCGCGCTATTATCGAGTTGCGATGGCACCGCTGAAATTCATGTTGAATGAGTTTGCTTGGGACTCGAGCTTCAGCATCTCCAAGACCGAAGACGTGCTCACGCCTGCGCTGATTGTGTATCCCGAAATCCTCGCTTCCAATATCGCACGCACGGTGGATTTGCTCGAAGGCGATGCGGACCGCTGGCGGGTACACGTCAAGACGGCGAAGCTTGATTACACGTTGCGTATGCTGATGGAGCGTGGCGTTCGCAATTTCAAATGCGCGACTACGCTTGAGCTGCGGCTAGCTTGCCGAGGCGGCGCTGCGGACGTGCTTCTTGCGTATCCGGCGGTCGGCGCAAACGCGCGTCGCGTGCGCGAAATTGCAGATTCGTTTCCGAATGTTCGAATCTCCGTCCTGGCCGAAAATGAAGAGCAGGTTCGACAATGGCGTGGTGGCCCCGTCGGCGTGTTTCTCGACATCAATCCCGGCATGAACCGTACTGGCGTCGAACAGAGTCGAAGCGATGAGATTGTCAGACTAGTACATGCAGTTCGAGATGCAGATCTTGCGTTCCGCGGACTGCACTATTACGACGGCCATTATGGGGGGCTGGAAGAGCCCGCACGTACCGCGGCCGCGCAAGCGGGTTACGATCGCTTGCTGGAAATTGTGGGCGAAATCGAACGCAGCGGAACGAACGTCGCAGAAGTAATCACAGCCGGCACGCCGACGTTTCCGTGCTCACTTTCCTACGGTGGATTTCGCGGGAAAAACTTCATCCACCGTGTTTCGCCCGGAACAGTTGTGTACAACGACGCAACCAGCTTGGCGCAGCTTCCGACTGAGCTCGGGTACAAACCGGCGGTTCTGGTCATGACGCGAGTCGTCAGCCTGCCGCGCGGGGACATGATTAGTTGTGATGCTGGGCACAAGGCGGTGTCGGCCGATGCAGGCGTACCGACTTGCGTGGTTTCGGGACATCCTGAACTGACGCCCTTATCGCCGAGCGAAGAGCATCTCCCGATGTCAGTCGCCGAAGGAGCCACAGGCCCAAGCGTCGGGGACACGTTGTACTTGCTTCCACGCCACGTTTGCCCGACGGTAAACAATTTTGATTTCGCGGTCATAGTGCGAAATGGCGAGATCGAGTCCGTGGAAAAAGTTTCCGCGCGTGGACGCGAGGCACCACTTTTGCAAGCACTGACTGCGACGCAGGGTTAGCATTCCCTTAAAGGGCAATTTCTTTTGCGTAATCGACCCGGGTTTTTCGTTGGCCGACTACTGCTGCTCTGCCGGAAACTGCTTTGCGGTGGCGACTTCAGGGCGATTAATGTCCGCATTCTTCCAGACTTCCAGAAATTGTTGATACCGCTGGGTGGCCGCCGCCATGTCGCCGGTTGCTTGCGCTGCCTGAGCGAGTCCCGTCATTCTCCTATAGACATTCTGTAGGGAGGATTCGCCTACCTATAGAGTGTCAATAGGAACGAACGGGCAAGTGCTTTTAGACTTCGCTTTTGCGGAAGCGATCGATTAAATGAGCGCAGGCGCGAACGGTGAGAGCCATCATGGTGAGCGTCGGGTTCTGGCACGCAGACGAAACAAAACTCGCGCCGTCCATGACGAACACGTTTTTCACGTCGTGCGTTTGATTGAAAGCGTTGAGCACTGATTTCTTTGGATCATTCCCCATCCGCGCGGTTCCCAGTTCGTGGATGGCCATGCCCGGCATTTCGACGCGCGCTTGCACTTTTATGTCTTTCGTGCCGGCCGCTTCCAGCATTTCGGCAGCTTGGGCCGCGGCGTCTTCCATGAGCGCGGCCTCATTATCGCCATGAGTCATGGAAATGCGCAGAGCAGGTATGCCCCAGGCGTCTTTCAGGTTGCTGTCAATCTCAATACGGTTGTCCCACCGCGCGAGCGATTCTCCAAAAGCGCCCATTCCGATGGAGTAAACGCCTTCTTTCACAGCCCCTTTGAACGACGTTCCGTAACCTTGCGCAGAAAAATTGAATTCAGCGCCGCCACCGCCCTGGTAGCCATAGCCGCGGATAAATTGGGAATGTCTCTTACTGGAAGGAGTGTTCCGGAAGCGAGGTACGTAAATCCCATTGGGACGTTGCGGCTCGTTTGCATCGGGGCGAATCTTCATGTCCGGAAGATAACCCGTGGCGCCTCCTCCGGTGACATGGTCCATCAAATAACGGCCGAGCGCCCCGCTCGAGTTTCCCAAACCGTTCGGATATTCCCTTGTCGAAGAATTCAGCAAGATACGCGTGGACTCCATTGCTTGTGCACAAAGTATGACCGCTTTGCCGCGGACTTCTTTCACTTGCCGCGTCAGGCGATCCACATAGGTGACTCCATTCGCTTTGTTCTGCCCGTTGTCCATGTTCACGTGACTGACGACCGCGTTGGTGATGAGTGCGCAGTTGCCGGACTTCTGCGCGTCTGCGACCGTGGTAAATGGGCTGCTGAAATAAGAAAACGTACTGCATCCTCGTTCGCATGGGCCGCAATAATGGCAAGCGAGCCGGCCGTTGTGATTTTGCGTAACGATCGCCACGCGGCCGATCGTCACAGTTCGCCCAAACTGCTCTTTCACACGATCCTTTAACAGGACTTCGCCGCAACTCATTTTCATCGGCGGCAGGAACTGCCCGTCGGGCAGCATTTCGTTGCCTTCGGCTGCGCCGCTGATTCCCACGTAGCGCTCCACGATGTCGTAAAACGGCGCGAGGTCGGCGTAGGAGATAGGCCAATCATCGCCGTAACCATCGCGGCTGGCCGCTTTGAAGTCGTTGTCGCTGAGACGATAGCTCTGACGGCCCCAGACCAGTGATCGCCCTCCGAGCACGCGCAGCCGTTGCCAGGTGAACGGTTTGTCTGCTGGCGTGCTGTACGGATTTTCCAGGTCGTTGACGAACCACTCGTAGTTGTATTCCATGCAGGCGTAGCATTGCTTTTGGATGGGGCGCGTGCGGACAATCTCCGGCGAGTGATCGCGGTATTTCAGCTTGTAGCCGGGCATGTGCTCTGTGAATTCTTTCGGGTTGACTGCGCGACCCGCTTCGAGCAAGACTACTTTCAGTCCCGCTTCTGCGAGCTGCTTGGCCGCCCATCCACCGGTGGCGCCGGACCCGACGACGACGGCGTCGTAAGTTTGTTGCAGAGGATCCTTGTCGAAGTAAGCCCAGGTCATTTGTGTTTCCCTTCGGAATGTTCGCAACCTTGGTACACGCCATGCGCGGCGGCGCCGTCCCATCCCAATTCTTTCGCACCAATCTGCGAACTGTAATACGCCATGCTGATGCGTTGCTTCAATAGTTCAAAATGGCCGTGACCCACATCCGGTCCCGCAGCTTCGCCGGTCCAACCACTGTTGCCGGTCGGAAAAGCCAGAGCGTGCAACAAATCGTCCTGATCTTCTCGCGCCAAATAACGAAACGCCGCTTTGTAGCGCCGGATGCTTTCGCCATCCAGATATCCGAAGCTGTTCAGGAATGCTTTTTGTGATTCGCGTGGTTCGGCAGCGAGCAATAGGTCGATATAGCGATTTACGAGCGCTTCCTTCGCGCCGGGAGTGTCGGTGGCAGGGATGATCAAGTCGCTAAGAATAATCAGCGTCTCGCTCTGGTGCTCATCAAGGAAGAGTGGCTTCCATCCCGGTGCCGAGAGGTCATTTGAAGCGTCCACTCCGCGTTGCGCTGGCGTCAACTCGGATGACTGTGCGGTGGTCTGCGCCGCACTCTGTGCCATCGAAAGGGACGAAGTGAGCGCCGCCGTGGCGCCCGTGAGAACGCCTGCACGAAGCAATTCACGTCGTTTCATGGAATCTCCTTACCTACAGTTAACTCTTGTCACCAATACGTGGGGCCGTTCCGGATAATTCTTTCGGCTTCCGCCCCGGCCGCGGAAATTGTAACTGACTTTTTCAAAGCTAGGGTATTTCATACTTTTAATGATTCCGCATTCGCGTTGCAATAATAGTGGCCGCATCTACGTGGAGCTCCTAGAAAGTGGGCTAGGTTTTGTGAGATTCATATCGCGCTTATCACTCGCCTGCACGCGCACAAATGCGAGAGCTGTGGTATATCTCTGACGAATCGCAGTTATGCGTGTGCGCAAACGTAAAAAGGAGACTCTAAAATGTCCTCAGTCCCTATCCGGCGATTTTTGTGTTGCGCTGTACTCCTTTCATTCTGCTCAACGGTCTCTCTCGCACAGAACACAGAGGCCAAAGTTCCACCGGTACTCGATGTTCATGTCCACGCTATGGAGGGAAACTTTCCGGGTCTCGCACCCATGTGCCCCAACACCTCGAAGTTCACAGCGTCCGATCCTAAAGGGAAGGAAGAGCCATTCGGTTGGGTAAAAGAGCAGTGCACGCCGGCACTTTATCCGTCTACTCCGGGCGAATATATGAAGGACGTTCTTGCCGAGATGGAGCGCCTGAACGTCACGGCGGTTGTTTTTGGCGATCCAAAAAGTGCGCAGAAATGGAAAGACGCCGGAGGCGACAGGATCATCCCCGGCACATCTTTTCAAAATGGGATGGCTCCCGGCCAGCGTGTTGCTGTCGAAGAGTTGCGAAAGGATTTCACTAGCGGCGGTTTCAAAGTAATGGGCGAGATCGGACTCCAATATGAGGGCATCTCACCCAGCGATCCCTCTGTCGATGCTTACTTCGCTCTGGCCGAGGAACTGGATATTCCCGTAGCCATCCACATGGGCACCGGCGGCTCCGGACGGGCTAACGTCATGATGCCAAAGTACCGAGGCTCGATGGGCAATCCGCTTTTGCTCGAGGACCTTCTGGCACGCCACCCGAAACTTCGTGTTCAAGTGATGCACGCCGGCTATCCCATGATCGACAACATGCTCACACTCCTGCAGGCGAACTCCCACGTTTATGTTGACGTTGCGGGACTCATCTGGAGCTATCCGATCAAGGAAGTGAATCGCTATATCGAGCGACTCGTTGATGCCGGATTCGAGGACCGCGTGATGTTCGGAACCGACCAACTGCTCTGGCCCAAGCTGATGGCCTATTCGATCAGCATCATTCAGAACGCCGACTACCTGACGCCCCAACAGAAACGCGACATCCTGTACAACAATGCCGCGCGATTTTTGAGAATGGAACCTGCTCAGGGCAAGTGAGCAGCGTAGCGAAGACGACGAGATTCATGCCCTGACTAGGCTGTCACAGAATGTCTATCGAGAACGCACTCGTGAGTCTCATCGAGGAGTTAGAACAAGATCGTTCGCTGAACGAACCGCGGCATCTTCGTCAACGGTTCGAGGCCCTCGACGACCTTGATGCCTACCTCACGGATGGGCAACCTCTCGGAATGGCACTTCATCAACGGGCGAAGGCCATTTACGATGAGTTGGATTCTGTTAATTGCAGGCTCTACGAGGCCATCCGTCGAGAGATTCAGCGGGGTGCAGGCGCGGGTAGGTTGCATGAGTGGATGCCCGATTGGAACGGTGAATCTAATCTGGTGAATTGCAGAGGCTATGACTATCTCGATGAATTGGTCGGCGGAGTCTTGCAGTTTGAAGAGCCGTCTGTTGAAATCGTTCAGCTAGAGTCTGAAATGGTGTCTTATCAACCGACGCCTGCGCGTCATATCTTTGATCTCATCCGCCGAACAGCACTCACTGACCGGGACTCCCTGATCGATCTCGGCTCCGGGCTGGGTCACCTACCATTGATGGCTTCCATTTGCACCAGGGCTAGCTGCACCGGGATCGAACTTGAGCCGTCCTATGTCGCTTGTGCCCGGAAGAGCGCTCGGTCGCTAAACCTGAACCACGTAAGATTTGTCCAGGGCGACGCTCGCGCGGCGGATTTGTCCGACGGCACCATATTTTATTTGTATTCGCCCTTTACCGGCGCCATCCTGCGGGATGTGCTGAGCTTGCTGCGACAGGAGGCCAATAGGCGAGAGATTCGAATCTGCACGTTTGGCCCGTGCGCCCCGGTCGTTGCCGATGAGCAGTGGTTAAGCGCCATTGGAGCGCTAGAAACAGACAGAATCGCTATATTCCGCTCTCGCGATTAGACACCCGGGTCCAAGGCGAGGTCACAAGATAGCATTGGGAAAAAGAGGACAGCGGTATGCTCACCGAATCTCAGGTCAGACAATTTGCGGACGATTGGTTGCGCGCATGGAATTCGCACGATCTCGACGCCATCATGTCCCACTATGCGTCGGGGATCGTTCTGACATCGCCAGCTGCGGCAAGGCTCTTGAACGATCCCACTGGAGCGGTCACGGGGGAATTGGCGTTACGCAACTATTTCAAGCGAGGACTTGAAGCGTACCCGAACCTTGCTTTTGAGCTCTTGGATGTGATGTGGGGACTTTCGAGCGTAGTGCTTTACTACAAGAATCAAAATGGCACGACGACGGGGGAGTTTATGCAACTCGATGCAAACTTAAAGGTGACCAAGGTCGTGGCAAACTACAGCCGTTAGGAGAAAATGCGGATCGCGCGCGCACGACACAGTCTTGGAAAAATGCGGGGACGACGAGACTCGAACTCGCAACCTCTGCCGCGACAGCGCTGCGTGAACAAGTTTACAAAACTTACCAGCACGCAAGGACAGCCAAACGCCGCGCAAGTCATATAAGACATACCAAACTGTGGATTGGGTTGTGGGTTGGGAATTTTTAGGGAAAACTGCCCTGAACGCTACCTTGCACGGGCAGTGATGTAAGCTCAGAACGAGACTCTACGCGCCAATCGCGCCATGGTTGCCATGCTTCTCGGGTGTGGTCTTCGGCGGTCCGAACTCTCGTCCGTGACCGTGAAGACAATCCAGCAGCGTCAAGCACACCATTGTCAGGCAGTTCCGCAAAGAGGATTAGCAGCTTGTTGAACAATTTAGGTTTGCGGGTTTTTCGTTCTACATTTTGATTTATGGATGAGTTGTGAAGGAAGTGCTTTGGGCTGTTCTGTCTAC